>OHRE01001007.1_pt1 | contig 12024 bp, 13 predicted proteins | sample 1578411 | NCBI WGS metagenome assembly OHRE01 (sample SAMEA3879566, study PRJEB24766) | human gut metagenome | biome: human-associated habitat; feature: feces | place: USA | collected 1985/1987 | reverse complement strand
AAGAGGAGATGCAAGTTTAACAGCCGATTCAAGTTTAGAAATTCAATAGGAGGTTTTATGCAAGAGTTACGTTTACTTCAAGAAAAAGATTTAGAAAGTATATATCCAATCTATGTATATTATGTAAAGACAAGTACAGCTATATTTGATGTTGTGCCAGATTCTTTTGATGTATTTAAAGAACATATGGTGGAAATTTCAAAGACAAATCCATTTTATGTCGCATTTAATAATGATGTTTTAATTGGTTATGGCTATGTGCACCCTGCTTTTTCTAAAGAGGCGTATAAGTATTGTATAGAACTTACTATTTATTTTAAAGAAGGAAAACATTATGGTTTGCCTTCAAAAATGTTAGATCAGCTTGAAGTGGATTGTAGAAAATTAAACATACGTTGGATCATTTCATGTATTACAGATTCGAATGAAGAAAGTATAGCTTTTCATAAAAAGCATGGCTTTACTATGTATGGGGCATTGCCTTCTTGTGGCATAAAATTTGATGCGTGGCATGGTGTGGTTTGGCTTTGTAAGAGACTGGATGAGGTTAAAAAGGATTTTTTGTGTGCAAGTAATGCAACTATCTTGGGTAATGTTTCAATTGGCGAAGGTTCAAGTGTTTGGTATAACGCTGTGATTCGTAGTGAAGAAGAAACGATTGAAATTGGGCAGGAAACCAATATTCAAGATCAGTGTGTTTTGCATACGGATTGTGGTTATCCATTAAAAATTGGTAATCGTGTCACGATTGGTCATGGGGCTATTGTGCATGGTTGTACGATTGAGGATGAGGTGCTTATTGGTATGGGTGCTATTATCTTAAATGGAGCTCATATAGGAAAGCATAGTATCATCGGTGCTGGTTGTGTTGTGCCTGAAAATATGGTGATTCCACAAAAGAGTGTTGTGGTTGGAGTACCGGCTAAAATCATTAAAAAGACTTCAGAATCTCAGGTTTCTGACATTCTTTCAAATGCAGATCATTATATAAAATTATCGAAAAAATTGGGTTAGTCATTTGGCTAATCCTTTTGTATATTGTAAAATCGTTGTAGTGAGGTTGACTATGGAAAACTTATTAAATTATGTACGTTTAAGAAGAGATATCGACTTTTCTGTTCGTCCCTTTAATGAGGTGGATATGTTAGTATGTGCCGATCTATCTTATGTGGATTGGGATGGCATTGTGGAAAAGGACGAGGTTTCTTTAGAGGTAGCATGTCGTAAATATCTTTCTTTATATAGTGAAGAGGAATTAAAAAGTAAGTATACATTTTCAATGAATCTTCCACATTTAATTGATGCGTTGCAAGATACGATTCGTTATGGAAATATAAAGTTAAAGAACTATAAAAAAGTCTATAGCGATGAAGATGTGATTCAATTTAGTGTGGTAACACTTGTGTTGCCAGATGGATCTTTCGTTATTTCTTTTAGTGGTACGGATGGTAGTATTACGGGATGGAAAGAAAATTTAATGATGACCTATAGCAAGGATCTTCCTTGTCAAATCCTGGCGAAGGATTATGTCAAAGAAACTATTGCGGATATTCCTGAAACGAGTTATTTGTTTGGGTTGAAAAAGAAAAAAGTCTATCCAAAGATGTATTTGACGGGGCATTCAAAGGGAGGAAATCTGGCGATGTATGCCTATTTAAAAAATCCAAAACTACAGGGATATATTGAAGGTGTGAAAAGTTTTGATGGGCCTGGCTTTGCGGATGGTTTTTGGCAAGGTGATGAGGATGTGTCTAAGATCACAAACTATATTCCTAAGGATAGTATTGTGGGTCGTGTTTTAGATCATAGAGAACAAACAAAAGTCATGGATGCTCAAGGTTCTGGCCTAGTTCAGCATGATACGCTTATGTGGAGTGTGGATATAAAAGACTTTAATTATTGTGATGCACTCACAAAAGAGAGTGATGATTTATTGGAATATGCAAATAAGTTATTGATGGATCGTCCACTGGAAGAAAAAGAGCGTTATTGTCATTTGATTGGAGAATTATTTGATCGTATGGAAATTTATACGATTGCGGATTTAACTGAATTTTCATTTAAACAGGCATTGTCTGGAATTAAGGAGATTCGTCAATTGAATGCAGAAGAAATTAAGTTTATGTTTGAAGTTGTGAAATTTATTGCGGTGCAATCCGCTCCAATATTAGTGAAGGGAAGAAAGTGAAATGAGAAAAATAGGTTGGATTGGTGCTGGCATTATGGGTCAGCCAATGGTTATTCATTTATTGAATAAGGGTTATGAAGTGCATGTGTACGCAAGACATCCAGAAAGGGTAGAACAAGCTAAAAATGCAGGTGCCATTTTAGAAGAATCGATTGAGTCTTTGACATCCAATGTAGATGTGATTTGTACAATGGTCGGTTTTCCTAGTGATGTTAAAGAAGTATATGATGTGATTTTTAGTTGTATTGAAGCGGGTAAAACTTGTATTGATTTTACGACTTCAAGTCCAAAGTTAGCTAAAGAATTGTATACAAAAGGAAAAGAATTGGGTGTTCATGTATTGGATGCGCCAGTGACTGGTGGAGATACGGGAGCGAAAAATGGTACTCTAACTGTTTTGGTTGGTGCAGACAAAGAGGATTTTGAAACAAATAAAGAAATCTTTGAAGCGTTTGGAACACAAATTGAGTATTGTGGCAAGGCTTGTTGTGGTCAACATGTCAAGATGGCGAACCAAATCATGATTGCGAATACGTTACAAGGTATTTGTGAGGCCATGTCGTATTTGAATTGTAAAGATGTGGATGAATCTTTCGTGTATCGCTTCTTGCGTAATGGTGCTGCTGGATCTAAACAATTGGAATTCCAAGGTAAGAAGATGTTAGAGAATGATTATGCGCCTGGTTTTTATGTGAAGCATTTTGTGAAGGATTTAAAAATTGCAGTACAAGAGGCCAATTTTCCTTTGTATGGTGTAAATCGTGTCATCAAAGAATATGTGGATCTAATGGATCGTGGTATGAGTGATTTAGGCACGCAATGTTTGATTGAATATTTTAGAAAGCCACAAATTAAAGCAGTCATCTTTGATATGGATGGTTTGATGTTTAATACGGAAAAGATGTTTAAGGATGAGTTCAAAGAGAAGGCTAAAGAATTAGGCGTTTCTTGTCCAGACTATTTTCCGGAACCTTTAATTGGTTGTGATTCAAGAAAGGTTGCAGAGTTTGAAATGATGTATCCAGGTGTGACAAGAGTTATGGAAGAAATTCAGGAAGAGCGTGTGGATTATTTCTTTACATATTTTAAAGAGCCTGGTAGTGCCAATATGGTTGGATTACAGAATTTAATTGAGTATATTGAAGAGAATAAGATTCCTTATGCGGTGGCTTCAAGTTCACATCCGCAGGCTATTAAAAAGTTCTTGTCGCATGCAGGTTTTGTGTTAAGTCCAAATGTGATTGTATCTTCTAAAGAGGGATATAACTCAAAGCCGGCTCCAGATGTTTTCTTGGCAGCAGCTGAAAGATTAGATGTAAAGCCAGAAAACTGTTTAGTGTTAGAGGATAGTAAGCATGGAATTATGGCAGCAGCCAATGCGAAGATGCAATCCATTTTTATTCAAGATCAGATTGCGCCAGATGACGAAATGAAGGAGTATATCCAAGAATCTTGTAAGGATTTAAATGAAATAATTGATTATTTAAAGCGTTGTAAATAATTGGTTGCTACTTTATAATATTTTTGAGAAATTAATAGGAGGACGTAATGAAAAAAGAATTAGTCATTGTTCTTGATTTTGGAGGACAATATAATCAGTTGGTTGCACGTCGTGTTCGTGAGTGCAATGTATATTGTGAAATTTATTCATATAAAACAGATTTAAAAAAAATCAAAGCTATGAATCCAAAGGGAATTATCCTCACCGGCGGCCCGAACAGCTGCTACGAAGCAGATTCACCGACTTATCAGAAAGAATTATTTGAGCTTGGAATTCCGGTGCTGGGACTTTGCTATGGAGCACAGCTTATGATGCATGTCCTTGGAGGAAAAGTTGAGAAGGCAGATGTCAGCGAATACGGCAAGACAGAGCTTCTTATTGATAAGAAAGATTCCAGAATCTTTAAGAATGTATCCGACAGAACGATCTGCTGGATGAGCCACACTGACTATATTTCCCAGACTGCACCTGGATTTGAGATAGCTGCACACACAGTGGACTGTCCGGTAGCAACTGCACAGAATGAAGAGAAGAAACTGTATGCGATCCAGTTCCATCCGGAGGTACTGCACACAGTAGAAGGAAAGACAATGCTTTCTAACTTTGTATACAATGTATGTGAATGTTCTGGTGACTGGAAGATGGATTCTTTCGTAGAAGAAAGTATCAAAGCTATCCGTGAAAAAGTAGGCGATGGACGAGTATTACTCGCTCTCTCCGGCGGAGTAGACTCATCCATAGCAGCCGGATTATTATCCAAAGCCATCGGCAAGCAGTTAACTTGTGTATTCGTAGACCATGGTCTTCTCCGTAAAGACGAAGGCGACGAAGTAGAAAGCGTATTTGGTCCAGAAGGACAGTTCGACTTAAACTTCATTCGTGTTAATGCACAGCAGAGATACTACGATAAATTAGCAGGCGTTGAGGAGCCGGAGAGAAAGAGAAAGATCATCGGTGAGGAGTTCATCCGTGTCTTTGAGGAAGAGGCAAAGAAGATCGGAGCCGTGGATTTCCTGGCACAGGGAACCATTTACCCAGACGTTGTAGAGAGTGGTCTGGGCGGAGAGTCCGCAGTGATCAAATCTCACCACAATGTAGGCGGACTTCCGGATTTCGTTGATTTCAAGGAAATCATCGAACCGCTCCGCGACCTTTTCAAGGATGAGGTTCGTAAAGCAGGTCTGGAGCTTGGAATTCCGGAGAGACTGGTATTCCGTCAGCCATTCCCGGGACCGGGACTTGGAATCCGTATTATCGGTGAAGTTACTGCAGAGAAGGTTCGTATTGTACAGGATGCAGACTTCATTTATCGTGAAGAGGTAGACAATGCTGCAGCTGAGTATAAGAAAGAACATGGTGAAGATCCTTCATGGATGCCGAACCAGTACTTTGCAGCACTGACAAATATGCGAAGTGTAGGCGTTATGGGTGACTTCAGAACTTATGATTACGCTGTAGCGCTCCGCGCAGTGAAGACTATCGACTTCATGACAGCCGAATCTGCTGAGATTCCGTATGCAGTACTGAATAAGGTTATGAACCGCATTATTAACGAAGTTAAAGGCGTTAACCGCGTATTCTATGACCTGACCAGCAAGCCGCCGGGTACGATTGAGTTTGAATAACGGACAGAAAACCTCGGATGCCCATTTTACAAGGGGTTCCGAGGTTTCTTTATGTCTGTTGGCTCTACTTTGGCTCTATTTCTCTGATGGAGTATTATTTTCGGAGTAATATCGAAAGGCTTTTACAATATAGTCAGAAGCGCCGTCCCCATATTTTTTATCGGTTATGTTTTTGACATAATCATTGGAATAGGAGTCGATCAGTATATTTATGAGAGGTTTATCAAGAGTCACAGAAGAACTCTGCTTTTTGATAAATTCCAGTATCTCATAAACGATTTCCTGTATTTGGGGAGAGGATACATCGCAGGTCAAATCGGCTGTTAGTTTTCCGTACAGCAGATCTGATTGAGCGGCGATTTTTTCTGCTTCTTCATTCCATTCTTTATCCATAATTTCTGAAAAGTGTTCCAGATTATATTTCATTTCTTCTGTATATTTTTCAATACTTCCAAAATGCTGAATGGCAAGTTTGGTTACATTTTCCTCATCGTCTTTAATTTTTTGAATGAACATATCAAAATTGTTGACACTTCCCCAATGTTTAATAATTGTGTCTGTTTGGTTAACCTTAAAATCTTCTAATGCGTGGATATACTCTGATAAATCAAATTCTTTGAAACTCATACATTTTTCTCCTTTCTCAAGTCGTTCAAGAAGCTGTATAAGTCTGTCTGTTCGATTACGCTTTAGAAGAAGCAGTTCCTTTTGCTTTTTGAAGGCGGCAATCCTGTCAAAGTCGGGATTTTGCATGATTTTGATAATGTCTTTTAACGGAAAATCTAGTTCCCGAAAAAAGAGGATTTGCTGCAGGTTTTGCAATGCGTGTTTATCGTATAGACGATAGCCTGCGGGAGTAAGTTCGCTGGGCTTTAATAACCCAATCTCATCATAGTATTGCAGAGTGCGTATGCTTACCCCTGTTAATTTAGCAACTTGACTTATGGTTTTCATTTTATCAGCTCCTTTAATGATAGAGAAGCAAGATGGAAAATGCCGGCATACATCTATTTTGCTTCACAAGAATAGCATACAGTATCACGTTACGTTGGAGTCAATAGGTTTTAGGGATTATTGTGGAAATAATTTTACAGTAATTCCGTCAGTTCCTTTTTTAACTACCATATTATCGTCTACAAGATGATTTTTAATATCTTCTATGTTCTGCTCAATCTCATTGATGGTTTCTGTATAATCATCTTTGGCGCTCAATTTCTCTTTAGAGTTTTCTAGATTTTCTTTTATTTGCTTTGCTTTCAGGTAGGTGCAAAGTTTCTGATTGATTGCAGCATTTTGAAAAGATAATTTTACAGTAGAGGGGATAAACTCTCCATTTTCATCTTTTTCCGCATCAAAATTCATATCTACTTGTTCATCTAATTTGAATAGTAAAGAAAGCACATCAGACACTGTTTCTATATCAAAGTCCATGAAAAGATTTATACTAATGCCAAGTGCATTTGTGATTTTCAGTAATTGATCCGGCTTTGGATTACGAATACCATATTCATACTTCTTGATAGTAGCCGGATTTATGCCGGAAAGATTCCCCAACATTTCTTGTGATATTCCACGTATATTCCGATAATACTTGATTTTTTCTCCGACAGTCATAGCGTTTCTCCTTTTTGTGTTTTGTGTGTCTAGTGATAGTTTAGCACATCGGGACACATTTGTGTATAAAAATTTATGGAAAATACTTGATGAACACAAATGTGTACTATATAATACGAATCATAAGGAACACAAATGTGTACCAAAATTAAAAAGGAAAGGAGAAATGAATATGGAGAATACGATGAAAATGTATATTACCGCAGATGAAGTTGCTGAATTACTCGAAGTATCCAGAGGGTATGCCTATAAAGTTATTTGAGGACTGAATGATGAGTTGAAAGCAAAGGGATTTCGAGTGATTTCGGGAAAAGTGCCAAGAAAGTATTTTCAGGAAAAATTTTATGGAATGGTAGTTTAGAAGAAAGGGGATGATGATATGCCGGCAACAAGAGACGGGAAATTATGGCGCAGTCAGTTTTATTATAAGGATTGGCAGGGAATACGCCGAAAAAAGAACAAACGAGGTTTTAAAACAAAAGGAGAAGCGGATGAGTGGGAAAGAAATTTTCTCCAGCAACAGCAGAAGAATCTGGATATCAGTTTTGAAAATTTCGTAGAAATTTATTTTGCAGATATGGAGAACCGCTTGCGAGAAAGCACGATTATTAATAAGCGATATGTGTTTGATTTGAAAGTAACTCCGTATTTCAAACACAAGAAAATGTGTGAAATTCAAACTTCAGATATCAGAGCATGGCAAAATGAGTTGATTAAAAAGGGATATGCGCCAACTTATTTGAAAAGCATTAACAATCAGTTGGCAGCGCTTTTTAATTATGCTGTACGCTATTATGATCTGCGTGATAATCCTTGCAGAAAAGCAGGAAGTATCGGAAAGAGCAAGGCTGATGAAATGGATTTTTGGACAAAACAGGAGTTTAAAGAGTTTTTGCCCTCTATGGATAGTAAGCCGGAAGCAAGAATGGCGTTCCTGCTCTTATATTGGACTGGTATGAGAATTGGAGAATTGCTTGCTTTAACTTATGAAGATATAGACTTAGAAAAACGTTGTATCACGATTAACAAGTCATATCAGCGTTTGAACGGTAAGGATATGATCACGCCGCCGAAGACTCCGAAAAGCAATCGTCAAAGATCTATTCCGCCATTTTTAGCGGAAGAATTAAAAGAATATTGCAGTATGTTGTATGGGATAACGGCAAATGAAAGAATGTTCCGATTTACAAAATCATTTATGGAACATGAAATGGTTCGGGGGATAAAAGCAACAGGTGTTAGACGTATCCGTCTGCATGATTTAAGACATTCTCATGCGTCATTATTGGTTGAAATGGGATTTCAGCCATTGGCGATCGCAGAACGGTTGGGACATGAAAAGATTGAGACTACCTTAAACACCTATTCCCATTTGTATCCCAATAAACAAGCAGAACTGGCAGCGAAGTTGGAAATTGCCAACGGAGAGGAGTAGCTATGAGCGGAGTACACAAATACCCAACAATCAGTTTTCGTATTTCCCCAAGAGAAAGGGATGAAATAGAAGCAAAAATCAAAGCGAGCGGTATTCAGAAAAAAGATTATTTTGTACGTTCCTGCATTTATAACAAAGTGTGTGTAGTCGGGAAAAAGGAAGTGATATATCAACTGGTTGAGGAATTACAGTTTATGCAGTACAACATTGCAGAAATCCTAAAGCAATTTGAAGAGCAGGAAATCCTGTTATCAGATGAAGGATTGGATCAGATGAAAAATGACTGTTTGGATATGCTGAAAGCCATTATATGGATGTTAGACGGAGCAAAGTATCTTTGGCAGGGAACAGAAAAAAGTCCTGACAGCGGCAACTGTTAGGACTTACGAAAAATCGGATAACCTTTGTTATCAAGATATTTACAAAATCAGTATAACAGAGGTTCTCCGCAGAAACAACAGAATTTTTGAATGGAGGACTTTATGGAAGAACAGAAAATTGAATTAAAAATTATCAATATGGCAGACATTCAGTCGCAGGAAATTGAATGGTTGTGGTATCCGTTTATCCCTTATGGGAAATTGACAATTATTCAAGGCGATCCGGGAGATGGAAAAACAACACTTGTATTGAATCTTGTAGCCAAATTGTCAAAGGGTATCGGTCTTGATGGAGATATGCAGGTATCGGAGCCTATGAATATTATTTATCAGACTGCCGAGGATGGATTGGCAGATACAGTAAAGCCGAGACTTGAGGCGGCAGACGCTGATTGTGAGAAAATTATGGTTATTGACGAAAGCGAAAAATCTCTTTCTATGGTAGATGAACGTTTGGAACAGGCGATTATTCAAACAAATGCCCGCTTACTTATTTTAGACCCGATACAAGCCTATCTGGGTGGCGGAATGGATATGAACCGGGCAAATGAAGCAAGAGATATGACCAAGAAATTAGGACTTTTAGCAGAAAAGTATAAGTGTGCGATTATCCTGATCGGACACATGAATAAGGCTGCCGGAAACAAGGCGGCATATAGAGGAATGGGTTCGATTGACTTTTTTGCAGTAGCAAGAAGCGTTCTTTTAGTCGGCAGAATAGAGGGACAGGAAAATACAAGAGCAGTTGTGCAGATAAAGAATAACTTTGCCGCATTCGGACATTCAAAGGCATTTGAACTGACGGAAGAAGGCTTTCATTGGCTGGGCGATTATGAAATTACGGCAGACGAATTGTTGGGAGGAATCACCCCGAAAGCAAATAAAAAGGAGCGGGCAAAACAACTCATTTATGAACTGGCAGAAACAAACAGCGTGGTAAAAAGTGAGGATATTGTTAACCTTGCCGAAGAAAAAGGAATTTCAAAACGAACATTGGAAAATGCGAAAAAAGAGTTGGGTATTAAAGGAAAACGGATTGGAGAATCATGGTATTGGAAACTTGATGAAATCGTGAAACCGTAGATAAGAACGCAACAATGCAGAGTGTATAGAAATTGCAGAGACGTAAATGTAAGGTTGCAAAAACTAAAGACATTGCATTGTTGCGGAGTTGGAAAGGAGATTGTATGAAACAAATACAGATACCGGAGCAGTTATTTATGGAACTTGTAAAATTCCATTTGCTGGATATGGAAGAAAATTTACCAAGTATAAAACAAGGATTAGAAAAGAAGTTGGATGCTTTGGTAATGAGAGATTTATATTCAAAATACAAAACAGCACCCACAGAGGAAGAACGAGAACATGCGAGAAAAGAATATCTGGACAGACGAGGAGTGTCGGAGAAAATCCGTTGGTAACTCTTCCTTGATGATAGAAACAGGAGCGTGCCACGCACCTGTAAATAACAGACAAGGCAGGAAAGGAGTGTTGCGGATGTTAAAGCAGCCGGAAAGAGAAAGCAGAAATGTGAATGATTTATTTTATGAGATGGAGGGCAGACAGATACAAAAAATGAACAAGGTACTGGCAGGTGTGAAACTGACAAAAGTAGAGGAAAGAACTCTGATATGGCTTGCCGGATGGGATGAATATACGATGGAAAATATGCTTTCAGCTATCCGAAAAGCTATGGTGGCAGAAGCAAAGCGGCTGAAAGCCGCCCGTCCGTAGGACGGAAAAGCTCCCGGCAGGGCGCAATAGCAGCTTTTGATGGACGGAACGGCTGTCAAAAGTGCTTTTGCGTTACTTTCGACGAAAGTAACAAAGCTATGTGCCGTATCCGGCACTGATTACCCCTAAACAGGGAGAAGGGATAAAGATTGAAGCGAACAATTAGTTTTATGACAGGAAAAGGTTCTGTTAATCATAACAGCAGAAAATTCCATGCAAAAAATATAGATTCGGAAAGAAGTTATCTGAATGTAGAATACTGTAACGAAGATGTCAAAGACGTGTATCACGAATTGTTTGATGAAGCTCTTGTTCGATACAACGAGAAGCAGACCAGAAGTGACCGTAAGATTGATGATTATTATGATAAAATTTGTTTCGGCAAACAGGAGAAACCGTTCCATGAAATCATTCTGCAAATCGGAGATAAAGACAATATGGGAGCGACAACAGAAAACGGACAGCTTGCTGCAAAGGTGCTTGATGAATATATGCGTGATTTTCAAAGACGGAACCCTACGCTACGGGTATTTTCTGCGTACTTGCACATGGATGAAGCGACACCGCATCTGCATATTGATTTTGTACCATATACGACAGGAAGCAAAAGAGGACTCGATACAAGAGTTTCTTTGAAACAGGCGTTATTGGCTCTTGGGTTTAAAGGAGGCACCAGAAGCGAAACAGAATTAAATCAATGGGTACAGCATGAGAAAAAACAGCTTGCGGAGATTATGTTGGAACGTGGGATTGAATGGGAACAGAAAGGCACACATGAAAAGCATTTATCAGTTTTGGACTTTAAGAAAAAGGAACGGGCAAAGGAAGTTGCGGAGTTGGAAGCGAAAAAAGAAAGTCTGGAAGAACATAATGTTGCCATACTGGAAACCAGTGAAAAGTGGTTGGGAGAATTGGAAAATCTTGAACAGGAGATTCACTCCGCACAGGAAATTCGTGAGGAAGCAGATAAAAAAGCAGAAGTGGCTAAGAAAGAAGCAGCACGATATGAGAAAAAACTGGCGGAGATTGCTCCTATGGTAAAGGATATGGAACGATTTGCAGTTAAGTATTCGTATGATCCAGAGGAAGTGCTGCCGGAAGCAGGAACATTGGAAAGCGGAAAGACTTACAGAGAGAAAAAGGCAAAACCACTGATTGGGAAAATCATAACAGTTCTGCGGGCTGTGTATCGGGAATATTTGAGTGTTTCTAACCGATTTGAAAAACTGCAAGATGCATATAACAGAGAGCAAGACAGAAATGAAAGGTTAAAGAACCGATTAGAAGAATTTTTAGGGGAAAATCGGGAACTTCGGACGATTGCAACGGATTTTGGTCGTGTAAGAACAGTTATGGGGGCTGAACAGGTAAATGCGGTTATTGACCGGGCAAAGCAACAGGAACAGATAGAAGCTGAACAGAAACGGGCTGTAAGGAGAAAACACAGTAGAGAAGCTCGGTGATTGAAAGAGGGCTGCTTAAAGCCCTCTTAACTATCATGAAGTGAATCCTCGTCAGTTAGTCGAGAAAAGTGTAGCTATAAAGTT
>OHRE01000996.1_pt1 | contig 12160 bp, 9 predicted proteins | sample 1578411 | NCBI WGS metagenome assembly OHRE01 (sample SAMEA3879566, study PRJEB24766) | human gut metagenome | biome: human-associated habitat; feature: feces | place: USA | collected 1985/1987 | reverse complement strand
TGCAAAGAGATTTGCAGGAACAGGCGTAAACAAGATACTCACTATCGAGTCATCCGGTATCGGCATTGCCTGCATTGCGGCACAGCATTTTAACAACTGCCCTGTTATTTTTGCAAAGAAAACTCTCAGCAAAAATCTTGACGGCGAAATGTTCGTTACTCAGGTAAAGTCCTACACAAAGGGCGTTACATATGACGTAATGGTATCTGAAAAATATCTCGGCAAGGGTGACAAGGTGCTTATTATAGACGATTTTCTTGCTAACGGCTGTGCTCTTATGGGGCTTATAGATATCGTGAAGCAGTCCGGGGCTGAGCTTGCGGGAGCAGGTATCGTTATCGAAAAGGGCTTCCAGGTTGGCGGAAAGACTATCCGTGACATGGGCGTAAAGCTCGAATCTCTTGCTATCGTTGACTCTATGGACAACGGCACTATCACTTTCAGGGACTAACGCACAAGGCGTTACCAATAAATATTTTATGGAGGAAGATCAAACATGAAGGTAAGACGTATTCTTGCGCTCGTTCTTTCTGCGGCTCTTGCTGTAACAGCTCTTACAGCTTGTACATCTGCTAAGGACGAAGCATCACAGAAGTCGGCTGACAAGCAGACGACAACTCTCAGCTATGACACTGTAAAGATCGGTGTTATACACATCGGCAACCCTGCCGACGGTTCAGGCTACACATATGCTCACGATCAGGGTATCGTTGGTATGCAGAAGGAGCTTGGACTTAAAGACGATCAGATCGTAAGAAAGAACAACGTATCAGACAGCGACCCTGCTGCTACAGAAACAGCTATCCGTGAGTGCATCGAGGAAGGCTGCAACATCATCTTCGGCACAAGCTGGGGCTATATGGACAAAATGGAATCCCTCGCTGAGGAATATCCTGACGTTTATTTCTGCCACGGCACAGGCTACAAGAACAACGGCAAGAACCTTAACAACTACTTCGGAAGAATTTATCAGGCAAGATATCTCACCGGTATCGTTGCAGGTATGAAGACAGAGTCAAATCTTATCGGTTACGTTTCCGCTATGGGCAGCGAGAACTCTGAGTGCACAGGCGGTATCGACGCTTTCGCAATGGGCGTTTATTCTGTAAATCCTGACGCTAAGGTTTATGTAAAGGTAACAAACAGCTGGTATTCACCAACAGAGGAAACAAACGCTGCAAAGGCTCTTCTTTCTGAGGGCTGCGACGTTATCGCTCAGCACTGTGATACACCTAACCCACAGCTCGAGGCTGAAAGCGCAGGCAAGTGGGGCGTAGGCTACAACACAGATATGTCTAAGGACGCTCCAAAGGCTACACTTACTTCAACTCTTTGGAACTGGTCTGCATACTACACATATCAGGTAAAGCAGATCGTAGATGGCAACTGGAAGTGTGAGAACTACTACGGCGGCATGGCTGACGGTCTTGTAGACATCGCTCCTCTGAACAAGGATCTCTGCACAGAGGATATGCAGAAGGCTGTTGACGAGGCTGAGAAGTTCGCTGAGGAAGACAAGAAGCGCCGCGAGGAAGTTGATATCAGAAACGGCGCAGACCAGATGGTCTATCAGTGCGAGAAGCTCGTCAGCGAGGACGGCGACAAGTTCTCCGAGGACGACAAGAAGGACATCAACGACAAGGTCGATGCCCTTAAAGAAGCCCTCAAGGGCGAGGATATCAACCTCATCAAGTCCCGCCAGGAGGAGCTCACCGCTAAGTTCTATGAGATCTCCGAGAAGGTCTACAAGGCAGCTGCCGAGCAGGCTCAGGCTCAGCAGGGTGCCGACGGCGCTCAGCCCGGCAATGATGCGGGATACACTGAGGCGAACTACACGGACGTCCCCGAAGACAACGACTGATATCCGGCAATGCGTAATTCTGCGTGATACTGCGTTGTGAGAACCATGCCCGTTCGGTCACGTACCAACGTACGCTCCCTCGCGGGCAGAACCTCACGCCTTGTCTCACACAAAATTCCGTGATTGCCTGCCCTGATAAGGCTCGCGGAGAAACCGCACATAGCTGCGTTGCGAGAAGCAACACATATATTCTTGTAGGGGTCGGCGACCCGACGACCCGATGCCGCGCGAGCGGCACAATATGAAACGGTGTTATAATATGCCGTTATGGGGCGGCGCCACGACGCTCCGGTGCAAAGCGCTGCTTTGCAAAAAAGTATGACTGGCTGAGGGATTGCTTTGCAGTCCCTCAATAGTACATTGTAAGTAAAAAGGAGTAATTTCCCTTGGCTGATAAAAGAGATTTTTACGAGGTGCTCGGGGTCAGCAAAAATGCCACTGAGGACGAGATAAAAAAAGCATACCGTCAGAAGGCGAAGCAGTATCATCCCGATCTCAACCCCGGTGACGCTGACGCCGAGGCGAAATTTAAGGAGGTCAACGAGGCCTACGAGGTGCTCTCCGATAAGGATAAGCGCGGCAGGTACGACCAGTTCGGCCATGCCGGCGTCGATCCGAACTTCGGCGCGGGCGGCGGCGCAGGTGGCTGGGGCACAGGCTCCGGCGGCGTTGACTTCGATTTAGGTGATATTTTCGGCAGCTTCTTCGGAGGCGGCGGAGGGTTCGGCGGCTTCGGCGGCGGACGCTCCGACCCCAACGCCCCGAGGCGCGGCGACGACGTTCAGGCGCGCGTCACGATTTCATTTGAAGAGGCGGCGAAGGGCTGCAAACGCAAGATAGAGATACACCGCATCGAGACCTGTCCCGACTGCGGCGGCTCGGGCGCCCAAAAGGGCTCGACCACCAAGACCTGCCCCGACTGCGGCGGCAGAGGTCAGGTGAATGTCCAGCAGAGAACACCGTTCGGTGTTATTTCGACCACTAAGACCTGTACCAGGTGCGGCGGCAAAGGCAAAATTGTCGAGAAGCCGTGTCAGAAGTGCCGCGGCGGCGGACGCGTGTCCAAGCGCCGCGAGCTTGAGGTGAATATCCCCGCCGGTATCGACGACAGACAGGTCATCTCCGTGCGCGGCGAGGGCAGCATGGGCTCGAACGGAGGTCCCTCCGGCGATCTTCATGTGTCCGTGTTCGTCAGACCGCACCCGTTCTTTGAACGCGAGGGCTATAACATCTGGTATGACTGCAAGGTAAACTTTGTCCAGGCGGCTCTGGGCGACAGCATCATGGTGCCTACCATTGACGGCAAGGTCAAGTTCGACCTGCCCGCCGGCACTCAGCCCGGCACCGTCATGTCCCTCAAGGGCAAGGGCATTCAGTATCTCAATTCGCGCGGCAGAGGCGATCAGTATATACGCATAATCGTCGAAGTCCCGAAGGATCTGACTGCGCCTCAGCGCGAGGCACTCAAAAACTTCAAGGATACCATGGGCTACAGCGATGTCACCCCTGATGAGAAGCGCGGATTCTTTGGCAAAAAGAAGAAATAATTTCTCAGACCGGAACGGCACGCACCGCTCCGGTCGCGTTTTTATACAGTCAAACCGTCCGTGTCCTTTATTTTACATATTCCTGTCGGCTCTGTCTGTTGACGGAGCGGGTAATATGAAGTATAATAAACAGATAAAGCGTTTACGATTTAAAGACGGGGAAAGCCGCTTTTCGGCGGCATATCAACGAAAAAGGAAGATATATTATGGAAGATAAATTTGAATCTGCGGCTCTGCTTATGCCGACCGTTGCGCTGCGAGGACTTGTGGTGTTTCCCGGCATGCAGGTGCATTTTGATGTTGGCAGAGAAAAATCTATAGATGCGCTGAAAGCGGCGCTCGCGGGCGACAGAAAAATTTTCCTGACCGCGCAGAAAGATATAGCGGTCGACGATCCCGATTTCAACGACCTCTATAAGCTCGGCGTTGTCGCGACTGTTTCGCGCGTCGCGAAGCTCCCGGGCGAGGGGGATATAGTGCGCGTGTCCGTCAAGGGCATGTATCGCGCACGCCTGAACGGAATCGTCTCGTCCGAGCCGCACCTTGTCGGCGCGATAAGAGCCTGCGCAATACGCAAATATGACAGAGAAAACGAGTACGGTCAGGCGCTCATCAGAAGCGCAAAGAGCATCTTCGAGGGCTATGCGCAGAGTGCGCCCCAGCTCTCTCCCGATGTCGTGCTCGCGGTTCTCGGTTTTGACCATCCCGGCGACATGGCGGATTTCATCGCCGGCAATATAGCTCTCGAATTCTCGGACAGGCAGTCTGTTCTCGAAGAGCTCGACCCGATAAAGCGCCTTGAAAAGCTCTGCGTGCTCCTGCTCAAAGAGTCCCGTCTGCTCGAATATGAGGACGAGATTCAGGAGATGGTGCAGAAGCAGATGGACGACAGCCAGCGCGAATACTATCTTCGCGAGCAGCTCAAAGTGATTTCGTCCCAGCTCAACAACGGCGTGTCTCCCGAGGAGGAGATTCAGGAGTTCCGCGACAAAATCGCGGCTCTGCCCGTTGACGATGCATCAAAAGAGAAGCTTCTGCGCGAGTGCGACAGACTCGAGCGCTACGCGGTTCAGTCGCCCGAGGCGGCGGTGAGCAGGAACTATCTTGAGACCTGCCTCGAACTGCCCTGGGGCAAATATACAAAGGATAACCTCGACCTTACCCGCGCCCACAAGATACTTGAGGCGGATCACTACGGGCTCAAAAAGGTCAAGGAGCGCATCCTCGAATTCATGGCTGTGCGCTCGCTCGCGCCCGATGTCGGCGGCCAGATAATCTGCCTCGTCGGCCCTCCCGGAGTCGGCAAGACCTCGGTCGCAAAGTCGGTCGCCCGCGCTATGGGCAGAAAATATGCCCGCATATCTCTCGGCGGCGTCCATGACGAGGCGGAGATACGCGGCCACAGAAAGACATATATCGGCTCGATGCCCGGCAGAATAATCGCCGCTATCCAGCAGGCGGGCAGCTCGAATCCGCTCATTCTGCTCGATGAGGTCGACAAGCTCGGCAGCGACTACAAGGGCGATCCGTCCTCCGCGCTGCTTGAGGTGCTCGATTCCGAACAGAACTATGCCTTCAGGGACAATTATCTTGAGATTCCCTATGATTTGAGCAAGGTGCTGTTTATAACCACGGCGAATGTCGCGTCCGATATCCCCGCGCCGCTCTATGACCGCATGGAGGTCATTGAATTGGGCAGCTACACTGCGGAGGAGAAGTTCCATATCGCCAAGAAGCATCTTATCCCCAAGCAGCTCAAGAAGCACGGGCTCACGGCGCGTCAGCTCCGCTTTACGGACGGCGCGATAAGAAATATGATTGACGGCTACACCCGCGAGGCGGGCGTCAGAAGGCTCGAACAGCTCATAGCCTCTGTCTGCCGCAAAGCCGCCAAGCGTATAGCTGAGGGCGAGGAGAAGATAAGCGTCAAAGAGAGCGATCTTCAAGCTCTGCTCGGCAACCCGAAGTTCAAGGAAGAGAAGCTCAGGGATTCCGATGAGGTCGGCGTGGTCAACGGGCTTGCGTGGACTTCCGTCGGCGGCGAGCTGCTCGAGGTCGAAGCGGCCGTGCTCGATGGCACGGGCAAGCTTGAGCTCACCGGCTCTCTCGGCGATGTGATGAAGGAGAGCGCCCATGCGGCAATGTCCTATGTCCGCTCACGCGCCGATGTGCTCGGAATAGACAGCAAATTCTATAAAAATAAAGATATACATATTCATTGCCCCGAGGGTGCAGTCCCGAAGGACGGCCCGTCCGCGGGTGTCACGATGACCACGGCGCTCGTCTCCGCGCTGACCGGTGCCCCCGTCAGAAGAGATGTGACGATGACCGGCGAAGTCACCCTGCGCGGCAGAGTCCTGCCGATAGGCGGACTCAAGGAGAAGTCCATGGCGGCTTACATACGCGGCATAAAGACCGTTATCATACCCAAGGCGAATGTGCCCGATCTCGACGAGGTCGACGATGCGGTGAAAGCGAATGTCGAGTTCGTCCCCGTCAGCCATGTTGATGAGGTGCTGAGCGTCGCGCTCCTGCCCGTCAGCAAGCCCGCCGAGGTCGTTGACGCGCACGATGACTCTAAAGACAGCAAACACGCCGATATCCCGGCGCACGATAAAACAGGCGGACGCAGAAGCCGCGTCACGCAGTGAGGTTTTTATGAGATTTGATATCATTGAATTTGACCGTTCTTACGGTACTTCGGCTCAGCTCAAGAGGTTTGCCGAGCCCGAGATAGTTTTCTCCGGGCGCTCCAATGTCGGCAAGTCCTCGCTGATGAACAAGCTGTTCAACCGCAAGAATCTTGCCCGCGTCAGCTCCGTTCCGGGAAAGACCGTCACCGTCAACTTTTTCAAAGGCGACAAGGTGAATTTTGTTGACCTCCCGGGCTACGGCTACGCCAAGGCGGCAAAGAGCGAAAAACTCCGCTGGGCGGATCTCATGGAGGGCTATTTCGGCTCCGAGCGCAATATAACGCTCGTCGTTCAGCTTATAGACTCGCGTCACAAGCCGAGCAAGGATGACTACGATATGCTGAACTTCCTGAAGTCCGGCGGATACAGAACCGTTATCGCTCTGACGAAGATAGACAAGCTCAACAAAACCGAGCGCGCACAGCGCCTTGAGGCGTTCAAAACCGAGCTTGCCGACTTCCCGGATTACGAGACTGTTCCGTTCTCGTCGCAGACCGGCGAGGGCGTGGATACGCTCAGAAAAATAATCGCGAGCGCGGCGGAATAAGCAAAACAATGCGTAAAGCCATATAGCTTTACGTGCTGATCTGACGGATTTTTGTTTTGGTTTTGCCAATTGCATATAAACGCGAAAAGCGTTGAAAAATATCGGGTTTAGCGCTAAAAAACAAGACTTAAAACGACCGTGCCCGATATTTCAATGATACAAAACCTGTAAAGTTAATCAGCTTTACATCTTAAAATGAGAGGATGATGTATATGTCCGATTTCACAACCGTCTATTTCACATGGATCAAGAGGGGATTCAACATCCCGTCGACCCTCGTTGAGTTCTCGCTCTTCGGAAACGAGATAAGCATCAAGTTCTACGGAGTCATTATCGCCTTCGGCTTTATACTCGCCGCGCTCTTCGGCGGCAGAATGGCCTACAAGTGGCGCATAAGCCTCGATAAGATGCTCGATGTGCTCATTTACGGCACTCTCGCGGGAATAATCGGTGCGCGTGCGTACTATGTTATATTCCAGTGGGACTATTATAAGCTCCATCCGGCGGAGATACCGCAGATCTGGCAGGGCGGCCTCGCCATCTACGGAGGAATAATCGGCGGACTCATCGCCGCGTTCATAGTCTGCAAGGTCAGAAAGATAAATATTCTTAACCTCCTTGATATGGGCGGCATCAGCCTGCTTATCGGTCAAGGAATCGGACGCTGGGGCAACTTCATGAATCAGGAGGCCTTCGGCACGAATACCGACGCCCCGTGGGGAATGTGGAGCAAAAAGATAGCGGCGACGATAATTCAGGACAGTCAGCTGCTCGCGGAAAAGGGCATAACCATGGATCCAAATAAGCCCGTTCATCCGACCTTCCTCTATGAGTCGCTGTGGTGCCTCATCGGATTCCTCATCCTCTATGTTATCTATAAGAAGTTCAGAAAATTCAGCGGTCAGCTTTTCCTCGGCTACGGCGCGTGGTACGGGCTGGGCAGAATGATAATCGAGGGCTTCAGAACCGACAGCCTCTATATCGCACACACGACTATAAGAGTTTCGCAGGTCGTCTCCGGCGTGCTTATGCTCATCTGCCTTGTGCTGTATATAGTGTTCACAGTCAAATATACGAAGCATCCCAAGCCCATTGAGGGCGTGGATTACTTCCCGGAGGACGCCGTAAAGACCAAGAAGGAGCGTCTTGCGGACGAGGCCGCCGCTATGCAGGCGCAGACCGAGGAGACTTCCGCGGAGAAGTTCGAGGAGGTTTCCGAAGAAGCTCCCGAAAAAGAGCCCGAAGAAAAAATCGAGGAGACTCCCGAAGAGGAGAAGCACGAAGACAGCGGAAAAACGGAATAAATCAATTGGAAAGAGTGTATAAGATGGCAAAGCTGATAGACGGAAAGCTTATTTCCGCAGAGGTGCTCGACTCGGTACGCGAGCGCGTGGAATATCTGAAAAGCCGCGGCGTTGAGCCGTGCCTTGCGGTCATAATCGTTGGAGACGACCCCGCCTCGAGGGTGTATGTCAACAACAAAAAGAAGAGCTGCGAAAAGGTCGGCATAAAGTCGCTCGAATTTGCGCTCCCCGCCGATACGAAGCAGGAGGAGCTCATCGCGCTCATCGACCGCCTCAATGCGGATTCATCCGTCAGCGGCATACTCTGCCAGCTTCCCGTGCCGGAGCATATCGACTCCGAGGAGATTATCCGCCGCATCTCGCCCGAAAAGGACGTCGATTGCTTCCATCCGCAGAATGTCGGCGCGGTGGTGACAGGGGGCAATGTGTTTTTGCCCTGCACCCCGGCGGGAATAATCGAGATGCTGCATCATGAAAATATAGCGACCGCAGGCAAAAACTGCGTTATCGTCGGCAGAAGCAACATTGTCGGCAAGCCCATGGCAATGCTCATGCTCAGGGAGAACGCCACCGTCACCGTCTGCCATTCTAAGACCGAGAATCTCGCCTCGTTCACCTCGAACGCCGATATACTCATAGCGGCGGTCGGCAGGGCGAAAATGATAACCGCGGATATGGTAAAGCCCGGCGCGGCGGTCATTGATGTCGGCATGAACAGGGACGAAAACGGCAAGCTCTGCGGCGATGTCGATTTTGAAAGCGTCAGCAAAATAGCCGGCGCAATAACGCCCGTGCCGGGCGGCGTGGGTCCGATGACTGTCGCACTGCTCATGCGAAATACCGCAGAGGCTGCGGCTCATCAGAACAATATAGGATAACACCGCTTTTGCGGATATCAGGAATAACTCATTTTGAAAGGATGGTTTTTCATGGCATCAGGAAAGAAACTTTATAAAAAGACGAGCGAAAAGAAAATCTGCGGCGTCTGCGCAGGTCTTGCCGAGTATCTCAACATCGATGTGACGGTCGTTAGAGTACTTTTTGTACTTCTTTCGCTTTTCACCACTGGATTCCCGGGACTTCTCGTTTATGTTATAATGGCGCTTGTCATGCCCGATGAGGATGATATTCAGCCTCCTTATGACAACAGCGTGGATCAGTAACAGCATCGGCTCTCCGGTTTTTAGCCGGGGAGCTTTTTACTTGCAAAAAACTGCGGAAAACCGCAAAAAAATTTGCCTGAATGTTTGACAACCCGGTGCAGTATATGATATAATCACCTATGCCGCATATCTCGGGCAGTGCTATGCACTATGAAGCGGATTATCCCGCCCGCACATAGCGAGTCTTAAAAAAGGAAGGTAAATATTGATGTACGCAATTATCGAAACCGGCGGAAAGCAGTATAAGGTTCAGGCCGGCGATGTCGTATTCATCGAGAAGCTGGACGTTGAGCCTGAGCAGGAAATCACCTTTGACAAGGTCATGGTCGTCGGCAAGGATGACGGCGTCGTTGTCGGTACCCCCACTGTCGCAGGAGCCACTGTCTCGGCTAAGGTTCTCAAGAACGGCAAGGCTAAGAAAGTCACCGTCTTCACCTACAAGCCCAAGAAGAACGAGAAGCGCAAGCTCGGTCACAGACAGCCCTACACCAAGGTGGAAATTTCCGCTATCAACGCTTAACCAATGATAAGAGCGGTATTTTTTGAAGGCGAAAACGGCAGGGGATTCGAGATAAGCGGTCATGCGGGCGGCAGCGCGGGCACGGATATAGTCTGTGCGGCTGTTTCTTCCGCAGTTTATATGGCGGCGAATACCGTCACCGATGTTATCAAGATTCACGCCGATATCTCCGAGCAGGACGGATACTTGAAGTTTTTCGTCGGCGAGGAAAATGATTCGGCTGCAGCGGTTCTCGATGGACTGAAACTGCATCTGACTGAGCTTTCAAAGCAGTACCCGAAAAAGATCAAAGTCATTACGGAGGTGTAACACAATGCTCAAGATAAATATTCAGCTTTTCGCACATAAGAAGGGCGGCGGATCGACCAAGAACGGCCGTGATTCTGAGTCCAAGAGACTCGGCGTCAAGAGAGGCGACGGTCAGTTCGTTCTCGCAGGCAATGTCCTTGTCAGACAGCGCGGAACCCACATCCATCCCGGCAACAATGTCGGCAAGGGTTCTGACGACACCCTCTTCGCTCTCGTCGACGGCAACGTCAAGTTCGAGAGAATGGGCAAGGATCGCAAGAAAGTCAGCGTTTACGCTGTCGAGCAGTAATCTGCCTGAATTTTTAAAATTACGGCTTCGCTTCGGCGGAGCTGTTTTTTTTTATATTTAACGCTTAAAATCACTTATATATTGCTTCAATATATGTAATAATGCGCGTTTAACAAAGTGTTTTGTATACCTTTTATATATAGGGCATTTTCGGGCAAAAAATCCGTCGAAAAATGCAAGTAAAAAGCTCCGCCGATGTGACGGAACGGCGGCGGGTGATTATTAAAAAGTGTAAAGCGTTTTACTTTACACTTTTTCAGCCTTTTTTACAGGTAAAATTATGTAAAGCGAAGAGGTTTACAAGCCCTGTTTATTTTTCTTTGGCGATATAGTTTGATGTGCAACGAAACAGGTCGGCGAAACTTGAAAATGATTCTTCTAAAACATCAAAGAGCCGAATTTGTTACGGATTTTCATTGATTTGTAACCATTTGTAACTTTTTGGACTTTTCACAAAAGTTTAGCCATTTTTTCCCATTTTAACGGGCGGTTTCAAGGGTCAGTGCCACACTTTGAGCGTTATCGTATTTGATTTGCAAGTACGCTCTTGTGCAAAATGAGAGCCTTAAAAAATTTGACAAATGCCGATTGTGTCAATATAATAGCAGGAGTCGTTTCAAAAACGGCTCAGCACACCCACGGAACCCAAAGCAAAGAACAAAGGAGTTTTACCTGATGTTAGAGCATATCAAGGCTTTCTTTGCAAAACTGCCCGTGAGAAATATGTCAAAACGCAAAGTTCTGGCAACGGTTTCAGCCCTTGTGGTTATCGTCTCTGTTGTGACGATAACGGCATTCGCGGCTGCGGCGACTTATAAAGTCACCGTAAACGAGGCAGGCAAAAAGGCCTACACAGTTTCGACCCGCGCAGACTCAGTTGAAAAATTTGTTGAGGATAACGCGGACGCCCTGTCACTCGGCAAGTATGATTATCTCGACACCTCTTCTTTCGAAGTCGGCGAGAACTGCACAGTGACCGTCCTTCGCGCGCAGGTCATCAAAGTCATCGACAACGGCGAGGAGCACTTCCTCAACGGAGCCGGTCCTGCGGCTCAGATGCTCGAGAAGCACAACATGGCTCTCGGCAAGTTCGACGAGATAAACCTCGCTGACAATGAGTTCGTCAGCAGCGACAAGACACTTGAAATCAAGCGTTCATTCGGCGTCACTGTTATAGCGGACGGAAAATCAAACGATGTCCAGATAGCCTCCGGCACTGTCAAAGATGCAGTCGCCCGCGCAGGCATCACACTCGGCGATAATGACGAGACCGATCCCGCGCTCGATACGGAGCTCACCAACGGCATGGAGATAAACGTCCTGCGTGTTGAGTACAAGGAGCGCACCGAGACCGTCAAGATCCCGTTCGACACAGTCACAAAGAGAACCCCCGACCTCTATGTTGACCAGACAAAGGTCTCCGTCGAGGGCGTGGACGGCGAGAAGATAGTCACCTATAAAGACAAATATGTCAACGGCGACCTCGACTCTTCCGAGACCGTCAATGAAAAGATAACCAAGCAGATGGTGACCGAGGTCATCCTCAAGGGCAGAGTCAAGCGCGTCAAGAATATCAGACTCAAGACTCATACGCCGATATCCGAGCTCAAAGTTCCAGCGCGCGTTCAGCTTGATGCAAACGGCGTGCCCAAGAACTACAAGAGAATAGTTGACGGCACCGCAACCGCATATTACGGCGGCGGCGGAACGGCATCGGGCCGCAGGGCAATGCCCGGACACATCGCGGTCAACCCCAAGCAGTTCCCTTACGGAACCGAGCTCTATATCGTCTCGCTTGACGGCAAGTTCGTCTACGGCTACTGCATAGCGGCCGATACCGGCGGATTTGCAAAGAGAAATTCCTGCACTGTAGACCTCTATATGAACACATATGAGGAGTGCTGTGCATGGGGCTACAGAGGTGTGC
>OHRE01000966.1_pt1 | contig 12481 bp, 7 predicted proteins | sample 1578411 | NCBI WGS metagenome assembly OHRE01 (sample SAMEA3879566, study PRJEB24766) | human gut metagenome | biome: human-associated habitat; feature: feces | place: USA | collected 1985/1987 | reverse complement strand
AATTGACGGTATCATCGGGCTGGGAGATTTTGTAACAGACGGGCCTTTTCCGCAACGGATGATGAGAGTGCTTCGCGAAATGCAGGAGGAGTTTCCCTGCTATCTGGTGCGGGGAAACAGGGAAGAATATCTGCTGGAAAATATCCGGCATCCGCAGAACTGGAAGGCAGGTTCCTCGACAAGCGGACTTTTGGATTATACGTTTCGGAATCTTACCGGACAGGATCTGGAATTTTTCGAACATCTGCCGACAGACGGTGTTCTGGTCGGAAAAATAAATGAATCAGGCCGGCTGATTCCTGTTTTTGTTCCGCAGGAAGAAATCACACCGGATACCTGCCGCGAATCTCTCTTCCCGGCACTTCGTCTCTGTCACGGCGCGCCCGGAGAACTCCGTGGGAATTTCGGTCTGCATCCGGAGCTTTTGCTGTCCCATCTGAAAAATCTCGATGCCGCAATCCTGCTCGGCGGGCACAGCCACAAGCAGGAGCAAAGAGAATATGCCGAAAAAACATACCTGAATCCCGGTTCCCTTGGGCTTGCGCTTGATGATGTCGGCGGCCATGCGCACTTCGCAATTCTGACGTTGGAAAACAGCACATGGCAGATCGAATGTTTTCAGATCCCCTATGATCTCGAGGGCTATCTCGCCGAGTTCGACCGTGCCGAACTGGAAACCCACGGCAGTGTACTTGCCCGCTCCTTAAAGCGGACGCTGACCTGCGGTATCAATTACTTTTATCTCACGGTAAAACGGGTGCGGGAACTTGCGGATGCACTGGCGCTGACTGATCTTGATGAAGAGCTCTGGGAAAAAGCGGAACGGGAGCTGAAATAGATTTTTTGACAGAGGAACGTATTCCTATTACAAGAAAAGCAGCTCGAAAGAAGGCAGGCTGTGCAACTGCACACAGCCTGCCTTCTTTTTTATCTTTTCTATTTCCTGCTTCTGCCTTACTTCGCAGCAATCACATCCTGCATATCATACATACCGGCTGGCTTTCCAGCCAGGAATTTTGCGGCCTCTACAGCACCTTTTCCAAAAACTCCCTTGGAATATGCCCTGTGGGACAGGGTAACAACCTCGTCCGGGCCTGCGAAGATGACGTCGTGGTCGCCGACGATGGTGCCGCCGCGTACAGCAGAGATTCCGATTTCTTTCGGGTCACGCTGCTCGTGGCGCTGGCTTCTGTCGTATACGTAGTGGTACTGGTTGTCCATTGCCGCGTTCAGGCTGTCTGCCAGGGCGATGGCGGTTCCGCTTGGAGCGTCGCATTTCAGTTTGTGGTGTTTCTCCACGATCTCCATATCAAAGCCTGCTTCGGCAAGCACTTTTGCAGCTGCCTGTACCAGTTTCATCAGCGTATTCACACCAAGGGACATATTTGCAGAGCGGAGAACCGGGATTTCTTTGCTGGTCTCCTGCACTTTTTTGAGCTGATCCTCGGTGAGGCCTGTGGTGCAGAGGACGAGTGGAAGTTTTTTCTCCTTGCAGGCATCGAGCAGTGCGTCGGCTGCCTTGTAGGAAGAAAAGTCAACGACTACGTCTGCCGGAACATCGCATTCTGCCAGGCTTTTGAATACCGGGTAATCGTTCTGGCCGTTGTCGTTCATATCGATTCCGGCTATGATTTCTGCATTTGCATCTTCTTTTACCAGGCCGGTGATGACCTGTCCCATATGGCCGTTGCAGCCATGCATAATAATTTTAACCATTGTCTTTTTCCTTCTTTACTTCGTGTATTCTTAACTTAAGCCAGTTTGATTCCAAAATCTTTCATAGCCTTTGCCAGGCGCTCCTGGTTCTGCGGCTCCATCTCGGTCAGCGGCAGACGAAGCGGTCCAACCTCTTTGCCCATCAGGTTCAGCGCTGCTTTTACCGGAATTGGGTTTACTTCGCAGAACAGCGCATCGATGAGCGGCAATGCTCTCAGCTGGATTTCTCTGGATCCGGCCACATCGCCGTCGAGGAATTTCTGTACCATGTCGTGGGTCTCACGCGGTGCTACGTTGGAAAGAACGGAGATTACACCGCTTCCGCCAAGGGAAAGGATCGGCACAACCTGATCGTCGTTTCCGGAGTACAGATCGATCTTTCCATCGGTCAGCTGCATAATTTTTGCGACCTGGGAAATGTTTCCGGAAGCCTCTTTGACTGCAACGATATTCTCAACGTTGTTGAACAGATAGACGATCGTTTCCGGTGCAATGTTTACGCCGGTTCTGCCCTGAATGTTGTAAAGGATGACCGGCACTTTGACGCTGTCTGCGATTGCGGTAAAGTGTGCAATCAGACCCTTCTGTGTTGCTTTATTGTAATACGGAGAAACGAGAAGAAGTCCGTCCACGCCGTATTTTTCTGCTTCCTGAGACAGATAAATTGCTGTCTCCGTGCTGTTGGAGCCGGTTCCTGCAATTACCGGGATTCTGTGATTTACTTTTTCCACGGTATATTTGATGGCATCCAGATGCTCCTCATGGGACAGGGTCGAAGCCTCACCGGTGGTTCCGCAGATAACGATGGCGTCGGTTCCGCCGGCGATCTGCTCCTCAATCAGTTCTCCGAGTTTTTCGTAATTCACTTCCTGTGTTTCGGTCATCGGTGTGATCATTGCAACAGCTGCACCTTTAAAAATAGCCATTCTCTTTTCCTCCTGTATGTTGTGTCAGATAAAACCATAAGAAATCAGTCGCCGGAGCTTATCTCCCACGGAAAATTTCACTTTCCGTTTAAAAAAGAGGCGCCTCATCCCAGATAAGATCGCCTCCAAATTCACACATACGCAGTATCTATGATCAGATAGCTCTCCATCTCTCGATGACAGTCACAGATTTTTTCAACCTGCGCCCAGGAGCATACCGGTTCAGCGCCGGATGTCCTTCGGCATTCTTCCCTTTTCCTCTTCTTCTTTTGCTGCTGAGGCATCCGAAAAGGTACTCTTGAAGTAATGCGACCTCTATCCACTTCAGTTCTGCTTTTACTATAGCATCATTAAATTTTCTTGTCAACAGCGGATCGCGCTTTAACTCTCACTATATTCCAGCTTGCTCACCGAAACCTCATATGCGGTCCGCTTTTCCATTTCCGTCTCGCTCAGCCGCTTCATATATTCCCGGCTCTGGATCCGTCCCCAGATGAGAACGTGGCCGCCCACGGCAAACGCAGAGGCATACCGCGCATTCCGTCCCCAGCAGATGCACGGGATATAATCTGATTTTCCATACGGACGGTTGACCGCGATCAGAAGGTCGGCGATCTCTCTTCCCAGAGGTGTTTTCCGGTAGACCGGCGGTTTACATATGTATCCATCGAGGTAAATCTGGTTGGATTTGACGGAATCGTCCTCTTCCTCCACGAAGCTTAATTCCCGCGCAAATACGGAGAGTACCAGACGGTTCTTCTTCTCCTCGTGGCGGTTGTAGGACCGGAACTGACCGCTGATGCAGATCCACTCACCCTGGTAATCCTGTGATACGTCCACCAGCCGCTCGGAGACCATCACCGGAATGATGTCCTGCGATTCACTCAACCGCTTGACCATCACATCGACGAGGTAAAAGCCCTCTCCGAATACCTGATGGCTGAATGTAAACGGGGAGACAATCTCTCCCATGATAACCACCTGATTGTTTTCAATCATCTTGTCTGCCATAATGAAAATCCCCTTCCTTTGTCTTTTCTTTCTGAATATTGATTTCTGATCGGTACTTTGCTGATCTATAATCCTAATGTATGAACCACATTTCTTTTTCAGAACCACTTTTTTCCAGATTTTTTTATTTCTATTCAAATCAGCATTCTGCCCAATTTTTTGTATATGTTTCTGTAAAAACCGCACCACATGCTTCGTATTTTCTACCATTGCAATACAAAAAATGTCACATCTTCCCTGTTTTTTTTCTCTGTTCTGTGCTATAATAGTTCAGATAGGCAGGCATCCAGCAGAGACAAAACGGCAAGGCACCTGCCTTTGTGCTGTGATAAACATTCCCGGCCGGCTTGAAATTTTGAAAAATTGAACCCGGCAGGGTCAACCCATAGGAAGAGGAATGAAGAAATGAAAACAACGAGAGAAGATGTAAGAAACGTTGCCATCATCGCCCATGTCGATCATGGTAAAACTACACTGGTAGACGAGCTTCTGAAACAGAGCGGCGTTTTCCGTGCCAATCAGGAGGTTCAGGAACGTGTCATGGACTCGAACGATATCGAGCGTGAGCGTGGAATCACCATTCTTTCCAAAAATACAGCAGTTTACTACAAAGGAACGAAAATCAACATCATCGACACCCCAGGCCATGCGGACTTCGGCGGCGAGGTTGAGCGAGTTCTGAAAATGGTAGACGGCGTTATTCTGGTTGTAGACGCATTCGAGGGCGCTATGCCGCAGACCAAATTCGTGCTGAAAAAAGCACTCGAGCTGGATCTGTCCGTTATCGTCTGCATCAACAAGATCGACCGCCCGGAAGCACGCCCGGATGAAGTTATCGACGAAGTGCTCGAGCTTCTGATGGACCTCGATGCATCTGACGAACAGCTTGACTGTCCGTTTCTGTACGCATCCGCAAAGATGGGTCATGCGGTACTCGATCTGAACGATACCCCGAAGGATATGACTCCTCTGTTCGAGACCATCCTAAAATACATCCCGGCTCCGACCGGCGATCCGGAAGCTGGCACACAGCTTCTGATCAGTACCATCGACTACAACGAATACGTTGGACGTATCGGTGTCGGCAAAGTTGAAAACGGAACGATCCGCGTGAACCAGGACGTTATGCTGGTCAACCACCACGATCTGACCAAGAAGAAAAAAGTAAAGGTCAGCAAACTGTATGAATTTGACGGACTGAAAAAAGTAGAGGTTACTGAGGCAGGCATCGGTTCTATCGTTGCTGTTTCCGGTATCCCGGATATCCACATCGGAGATACTCTCTGCGGCGATCTGGACAACCCGGTTTCCATCCCGTTCCAGAAAATCTCCGAGCCGACTATTTCCATGAACTTCATCGTAAACGACAGCCCGCTGGCCGGTAAAGAAGGTAAATACGTAACTTCCCGCCACCTGCGTGACCGTCTGATGCGTGAGCTGAACACTGACGTTTCTCTCCGCGTCGAGGAGACTGATTCCGCAGACTGCTTCAAGGTTTCCGGCCGTGGTGAGCTGCATCTGTCCGTCCTGATCGAAAACATGCGCCGTGAGGGATATGAGTTCGCAGTAAGTAAGGCAGAAGTTATCTACAAAGAGGACGAGCGCGGACGCAAACTCGAGCCAATGGAAATCGCATACGTTGACGTTCCGGACGAGTTCTCCGGTACTGTCATCCAGCTCCTCAGCGAGCGTAAAGGCGAGCTTCACGGCATGAGCCGCGCAAGCGATGGTTCCACCCGTCTGGAGTTCGAAATCCCGGCACGAGGCCTGATTGGTTTCCGTGGAATCTTCATGACCTCCACCAAAGGAACTGGTATCCTGAACACCGAGTTTGAAGATTACGCACCGTACAAGGGCGACATTGAATACCGCAAACAGGGTTCCCTGATCGCTTTCGAGGCAGGCGAGTCCGTTACCTACGGTCTGTACTCCGCACAGGAGCGCGGTACTCTGTTCATCGGACCTGGCGAGAAGGTTTACGCCGGTATGGTTATCGGACAGAACGGTAAGGCCGAGGATATCGAGCTGAACGTCTGCAAGACGAAACACCTGACCAACACCCGTACTTCTTCCTCCGACGAGGCACTGCGTCTGACTCTGCCGAGAATCCTTTCCCTGGAGCAGGCTCTGGACTTCATCGACAAGGACGAGCTTCTTGAGGTTACTCCGGTTTCCTTACGTATCCGTAAGAAAGAGCTGGATTCCAGACTTCGTAAGAGAGCGGCAATGAAATAAATTTTCATAAAATGACATAAGAACCGCCGGTTCACTCTTGATTTGAGAGTAAACCGGCGGTTCTTTGTCGTTTTTCTATTCTGTTTTCTATTCGTTTGTCGTTCCGCCATGGAAGCCGTAATACGTCTCTCCCGCTGCAAGATCCACGCCGTTTGCCGCTGCAAGAGTATGAATCGTGACAAGCTCATACCCGCGGTTGATCAGCTCCGGCACGATCGTTGCACACGATTCTACGGTCGTCTCGTGGATATCATGCATCAGGATAATGTCTCCCGGGCTTACACTGTCGAGAACGGCGCTGATGTTTGCCTGTACATTTTTCGTCTGCCAGTCCAGGGTATCGACATCCCACATGATGCTGGGACGACCGATCTCCGCGAGCAGATCGTCGGTGCTGTTTCCATAGGGAAAACGGACAACCGTTGCACCCTGACCGTTGTTGTACTGGGCAATCAGATCATCTGTCATCTGGAACTGTGCAAGCCCATCATCAACACTCAGTTTTTTCATATTCGGGTGCGAATAGGAGTGGTTTCCCAGCTCGCAGCCAAGCGCCGCCATACGCGGAATGGTGTCTGCGCCGTATTTCTCAACGTTGCTTCCGAGCATAAAGAACGTCGCCTGTGCCCCGTACTGCTCCAGCGTATCGAGAAGCGTGCTGGTATAGACGCCTGGGCCGTCATCAAAGGTCAGGGCTACCATCATCGAGCCGTTGCGGTCTGGCTGGTAAACACCCTGGTCATCAAAGTAACAGCCTTTTCCGCCGATCGCTTTCCAGCCGGTCGCCATGTAACCATTGGAATCAAAATGGTACTGGTTTCCGTCGATATCTGCCCAGCCGTTGACGTAGTACGTTGTGGCATCCGTTGCGTACCACCAGCCCGACGAGCTGTACTGCCATCCCGGCGTCTCATTCGGCGGCGTAGTCTCCGCAAGCTTCTTAATTCCCGCATTTCCCGATCCGTCCTCCGCCTCCGGCGCCGTCTCGCTCACCGTCTTTGCGGCTGTGTCATTACTCAGTACAATTCCTTTTTTCGCAAGCTGCGCTCCCGCAAATTTCCAGATAAGCGCAAGAAAAAGAAGGCCGATTACCACACACAGGGAAATCCGTGATACTTTCTGCATCATCTGTCTGCGGCGCATCTGCTTTCTTCTCTGTTTCAATGATTTTCTTTCCATATGATCTGTTTATACTCCATCGTCCCGCCCCTTTGCGGAACTTTCTTCCATCGTAACACAAACGTTTTTCGACATTTTTCTACTTACTATCATAACGTGATCTGACCTAAGATGCAAGGCACAAATTCTTACATTTTTCCACTTCTGGTAAATTTAAGTTCATGGTTTCTTAACATCTTCATCGCAGCAAAGAAGAGTGACTCTGTTCCCGGAAAATCGGATGCAGAATCACTCTTTTTCGCGTAGTTCTTATTCAATTTCATCCCGTCTATTTTCCCAGATCAACGCCCTTCAGGAAGTCACTTCCCATGACCCAGGTTTCCTTCTCCAGCGTTACGGCGGATTCGATTTTCCAGGTGATCGTCTCTGTTTTGGTTTTCCGGAAGAAATGGAGGAAACGGGTTCGTCGCTCGATCGCAGCGGTCACGTTGGTTTCAATCTTCATCTGCTTGGATTCGTTGGTTACGGTTGTGGAGACGCTGCTCACGGTGATGCTGGTGATTCCGGTGTTGGTGTCGCTGTTTAGGTAGGCATCGCAGAGCTGCTGGTACTGTTCTTTGGCGGTTTTCTGTACGGCGGTGTCGGCGGAAAATTCGTTTTTGATGGTGCTGAAGGATTTTCCGGCGGCTGCGGCTGTGAATACCTTGTCCAGGGACTCTTCTGCGCGGTCGGCGATGGTTTTGCCGGTGGAATCGTTGAGTTTTAAATCCGGCAGGAATTCCATGCTGCTGTTGTCCTGCACGAGGATGATCTCGCGGTATGGGTCTTTCTGTTTTTCGGTCAGTTCAATGGTGTGGCCGCCGAGGAAGAGATACGGGATTTTGTAGATGCTGACGTTATCTGCCGTCTCTTTTAAATACTTTTTCCCGACCTGCACGCCGTCCAGATAGAACGAGGCATCCGCCGGGACGGTGATCTCGACATCGGTCACGTAGCTGTCTTTCGGCACAACGTACCACTCTTTGAAGTTCCATTTTACGGTATCCCCGGCGGCGATCTCCAATGTTTCTTCCTGCGAGTCGCTCACGCCTTTTAACGTGTACCGCACAGTATAAATCCTGTTTTCCCCGGTCTCAGGATTCTGTTTTCTGCGCATGAAAAAGCTCTTGATCTCCGGTGTTTCCTGCCCGTCAGTGCCGTCCTGTTTTGCTTTCCAGGTCATTGCATTGACGTAGTTCTTCCGCGACAGAAACGTGCTGTCCGGGAACTGGCATACATCGTATGCACTGTTCCAGTCTCCTTCCAGGCATGCTTCCACGTAATTCCGTCCTGCCGCCTGCGGCGCATACAGATACGCGCCTGCCATAAAAAATACGGCGCACAGAATCAGAAACAGACTGAGATTCACGATCAGAATCCGCAGACTCATCGGCAGATCACGAAATTTTGCCGCCCGTATTTTCACAGAAAGCTCCGTCGTTTCTTCTCCGTCTTTTTCCACATGGCGGAATTTTTTTCCTTTTCTTTTCCACTTCTGGAGCATAGTTTACCTCATCTTTTCCTCTTATTTAGACTGTTCTTTCACCGCATACGTATGCACCCGGTCGCTCGTCTGGCTGTATGCCTCGCCTTCCGCATAATACTCCTGCGACGTCGTGGAAAAACGCGTAATCGTCTCTTTCACACACTCCCCCGTCGTTCCCTGATGAAGAAACAGCCCCACGATCATCAGAATCGCAAACACATTCAGAATCAGTACCGCCACATTTACTGCAATGCCAGGTATCTTTTTGATCCACATAGACTTCCCTCTTTTCTGTCTCCATTGTAACAAAATGCTCCCGAAAACACAAGGAAAGCAGAGACCCCGGCGAACCGGAAATTCTCTGCTTTCCACAAATGACATATTTATTTTTTAACCTGGAAGGGTTTACTCCTCGGTATCATTCTTTGACGGAATCATTTCCTCAAAGTCGAAGTCGAGCATCGGCTTTTCCTCTTCAGCTGACGGTTCTTCAACCGGAGCTTCTGCCATCGGAGCTGCCGGAGCATCGTCCTCAAGATCTTCGGTCAGAATCAGATCCTCGTCCTCTTCTTCCTCGATCATGCTGTCGGTATTCAGATGAATGTTGCTGTAACACTTCATACCGGTACCGGCCGGGATCGGTTTACCGATGATAACGTTCTCTTTCAGGCCTACCAGATGGTCAACCTTACCCTTGATAGCAGCGTCGGTCAGAACCTTGGTGGTCTCCTGGAAGGATGCTGCGGACAGGAAGGAATCGGATGCCAGGGATGCTTTGGTGATACCAAGCAGTACCTGTTTTCCTTCTGCCGGCTCTTTGCCTTCTGCGATCAGCGCTTTGTTGGTCTCATCATACTCCAGGAAGTCTACCATGTCGCCCGGAAGGAATTCGGTATCTCCGTTTTCCTCGATGCGGATCTTCTTCAGCATCTGGCGAACGATAACCTCGATATGCTTATCGTTGATTTCTACACCCTGCAGACGGTAAACTCGCTGTACCTCGCGGAGCATGTAATCCTGAACGGCACGTACGCCTTTGATCTTCAGGATATCGTGCGGGTTTACAGAACCTTCGGTCAGCTCGTCTCCAGCTTCCAGAACCGTTCCGTCAGCGATCTTGATACGGGATCCGTAAGGGATCAGGTATGTCTTGGATACGCCATCGTCCGGATTGGTAACCACGATTTCGCGTTTTTTCTTGGTGTCTTTGATCTGTGCAACACCAGGGATCTCGGTGATGATAGCAAGTCCTTTCGGCTTTCTTGCCTCGAAAAGCTCCTCGACACGAGGAAGACCCTGTGTGATATCTCCACCGGCAACACCACCGGTATGGAAGGTACGCATGGTCAGCTGTGTACCAGGCTCACCGATCGACTGTGCTGCGATAATTCCGACAGACTCACCAACCTGTACTGCTTCGCCGGTTGCCATGTTGGCGCCATAGCATTTTGCGCAGATTCCGTTACCGGAACGGCAGGTAAGAATGGTACGGATTTTTACTTTTGTATAATGCTCACCGTTCTCGTTGATGCCGTCTTTGATGACACGGGCAGCACGTTTCGGGGTGATCATATGGTTTGCTTTTACAATGACATTGCCGTCCTTGTCTTTGATCGTCTCGCAGGAGAAACGACCTGTGATACGATCCTGCAGACTCTCGATCTGCTCTTTTCCGTCTGTGAACTCGCTGACCCACATACCCGGAATTTCGTCCTTGCCCTCGGCACAGTCGATTTCACGGATGATCAGGTCCTGAGAAACGTCTACCAGACGACGGGTCAGGTAACCGGAGTCGGCGGTACGAAGCGCGGTATCGGACATACCTTTTCGTGCTCCATGTGCGGACATGAAGTATTCCAGTACCTGAAGACCTTCACGGAAGTTTGACTTGATCGGCAGCTCGATGGTGTGTCCGGTTGTATCGGCCATCAGTCCTCGCATACCGGCCAGCTGTTTGATCTGCTTATCGGAACCACGGGCTCCGGAGTCAGCCATCATGAAGATGTTATTGTATTTATCCAGTCCGTCGAGCAGTGCTTTTGTCAGCGCATCGTCGGTCTTCTTCCAGGTATCTACAACCTCTTTGTAACGCTCTTCGTCTGTAATCAGACCACGTTTGAAGTTTCTTGTAATCTTGTCTACCGTTGCCTGTGCTTCGGCGAGCATCTCCGGCTTCTGCGGCGGCACGGTCATATCGGAAATGGATACGGTCATGGCTGCACGGGTGGAGTATTTATATCCGGTTGCCTTGATATAGTCCAGAACCTCTGCGGTTTTGGTAGCTCCGTGTGTATTGATGACTTTTTCCAGAATCTGTTTCAGCTGTTTCTTTGCAACGAGGAAATCAACCTCAAGCGCAAGCTCGTTACCCGGAACCGTACGGTCTACGTATCCCAGATCCTGCGGCAGAATCTCATTGAAAAGGAATCTTCCGAGTGTGGAGCTTACGTTCTGCTGCATTACAGTACCATCTTCCAGCTCTTTTTCGCAGCGGATGGTAATCTTGGTCTGCAGGGTAATGTATCCGTTCTCGTATGCCAGGATGGCTTCGTTCATATCGCGGAAGAAGCTTCCTTCGCCCTTCTCGCCCGGACGCTCCTGTGTCAGATAGTAGATACCAAGAACCATATCCTGGGAAGGAACGGCTACCGGACCACCATCGGACGGTTTCAGCAGGTTGTTCGGAGAAAGAAGCATGAAACGGCACTCTGCCTGCGCTTCTACAGACAGCGGCAGATGGACAGCCATCTGGTCACCGTCGAAGTCGGCGTTGAATGCGGTACAAACCAGCGGGTGAAGCTTAATCGCTTTACCTTCTACAAGGATCGGCTCGAACGCCTGGATACCCAGACGATGCAGGGTAGGGGCACGGTTCAGCATAACCGGATGCTCTTTGATGACGTCCTCGAGAACGTCCCATACCTGCGGCTCGAGTTTCTCGACCATTTTCTTTGCATTTTTGATGTTATGTGCAGTGCCGTTGGAAACCAGCTCTTTCATAACGAACGGTTTAAACAGCTCGATTGCCATTTCTTTCGGCAGACCGCACTGGTAAATCTTCAGTTCCGGTCCTACGACGATAACGGAACGTCCGGAGTAGTCAACACGCTTACCAAGAAGGTTCTGACGGAAACGTCCCTGTTTACCCTTTAACATATCGGAAAGAGATTTTAATGCTCTGTTTCCTGGACCTGTTACAGGACGGCCACGACGACCGTTATCAATTAACGCATCTACCGCTTCCTGGAGCATACGCTTTTCATTACGGATAATGATATCCGGAGCGCCAAGTTCTAACAGTCTCTTAAGACGATTATTACGGTTGATGATTCTTCTATATAAATCATTTAAATCAGATGTTGCAAAACGTCCGCCGTCAAGCTGAACCATTGGACGTAAGTCTGGCGGAATAACCGGAACAACTGTCATAATCATCCATTCCGGACGATTTCCTGATTCTTTAAATGCTTCTACAACTTCAAGACGTTTTACGATACGTGCACGTTTCTGTCCTGTTGAATCTTTTAAACCTGCTTTTAATTCTGCTGATTCTTTTTCAAGGTCAATTGCTTCAAGCAGTTCTTTGATGGATTCTGCACCCATACCTACACGGAATGCAGAATAACCATATTTTGCACAAGCTTCCTGATACTCTTTTTCTGTCAGTATCTGTTTATACTGAAGCTCTGTTTTTCCTGCATCAAGAACGATGTAGCTTGCAAAATACAGAACTTTTTCCAGAGACCTTGGTGAAAGGTCAAGAATCAGCCCCATTCTGGATGGGATTCCCTTGAAGTACCAGATATGGGATACCGGAGCTGCAAGCTCGATATGTCCCATACGTTCACGACGTACACTTGCTTTTGTAACTTCAACGCCGCATCGGTCACAAACAACGCCTTTATAGCGAATTTTCTTATATTTACCGCAATGACATTCCCAGTCTTTG
>OHRE01000962.1_pt1 | contig 12510 bp, 13 predicted proteins | sample 1578411 | NCBI WGS metagenome assembly OHRE01 (sample SAMEA3879566, study PRJEB24766) | human gut metagenome | biome: human-associated habitat; feature: feces | place: USA | collected 1985/1987 | reverse complement strand
TCGCCTGACCGACGCGCACGGCGTTGGCCGTGATCGTGATGCCGCGCCGCTCGAGGATCTGGCGGCAGACCGCCCCGGCGAACACCAGAGGCGCCGTCAGACGCCCGGAAAAATGGCCGCCGCCCCGGATGTCGTTAGCGCCCTGATAGCGGATGTATCCGGTATAATCGGCGTGGCCCGGCCTGGGCAGCACCGACAGATTGCCGTAATCCCCAGAACGGACGTTGCGGTTGCGGATCACCGCTGCCAGCGGAGCGCCGGTCAGGGTGCCGTTTCGTACGCCGGACAGAATTTCCGGCAGATCTTCCTCCTTGCGGGGAGTGGAGGATAGATCCCGGCCGGGAGCCCGGCGGGCCATTTGAGCTAAAATCTCCTCCTGATCGATGGGGATGCCGGCGGGCAGACCATCCAGCACCACGCCGATCCCGTTACCGTGGCTTTCCCCGAAAATAGAAAGCTTTAATTGGTTTCCCCAATTAGATGACATCCGCTTTCCCTCCTAACGAAATAAAGTCCTCAAAAAAGCCTGGATAAGACTTGCTGACGCTTTGCGCGTCTGTAATTTCCACCGGCTTCTCACAGCCCAAAGAGGCGACCGCCATGGCCATGACGATCCGGTGATCGTTGCAGCCTTCGGCCCTCCCGCCGGAAAGCATGGGCTTTCCGGTAACAACCAGGCCGTCGGGCAGTTCCTTGATTTCACCGCCCAGAGCGGCGACGCCCTGGGCTACGGCTTTCAGCCGGTCGCTTTCCTTGATTCGCAGCCGGGATGCCCCGGTGATGGAAGTGATGCCGGGACAAAGGGCCGCCGTGACTGCCAGGATGGGAACCAGGTCGGGAATTTGAGAAGCGTCGATGGCAGGAATCGGCCGCAAGGCCCCGGGAGAGATCCGGAGCCCCTCCGGCTCCCAGCTGAGCTTAGCCCCGAACCTCTGAAACAGGGAGAAGGCCTGACGGTCCCCCTGTGTGGAGTGCTTTTGCAGGCCCCTCAGAAGAATGGAGGAACCCTGCGCCTGGGACAGCGCGCCGGCGGCCAGGAAAAAAGCCGCCTGAGACCAGTCTCCCTCGATCGCCAGATCCCGGGGGACATAGCTTTGGTTTCCGGGCACCAGCCAGCCGTTTTCCACAGGCGTAACGGTCACGCCGAAGCGCTTCATCATTTCAATAGTCATATCAACATAGCCGGCGGATTCTAAAGGAGAAGTCAAACGGATTTCGCTGCCGCCGTTGAGAATGGGAAGAGCCAGCAAAAGACCGGTAATAAATTGAGAGCTGATATTGCCGGGCAAGCGGAAAACACCGGGCCGCAAAGCGCCGCTGATAGACAAGGGAAGACCGCCCTGGGTGCGGCAGGCGACGCCGGCCTGAGGCAGGCAGTCCAAATAGACGCCGATAGGGCGTTCCGGCAGGCGGCCCCGGCCGGTAAATTCAGCGCGGACCCCTCCTGCGGCCGCTGTGGGAATGAGAAACCGCAGGGTAGAGCCGGATTCGCCGCAGTCTAAAACCGCTTGGCTGGGGGCGAATAAGCTTCGGGAATCCACGGTCAGGGTGTCTCCCGTCAGAGAGGTTTTTACGCCCAGCGCCTCCACAGCCCGGCAGGTAGCCTCCATATCCTGAGAAAAGGAGAAATTGGAAAGATGGGAAATTCCCTTAGCCAGGGAAGCGCAGAGAATCGCCCGGTGGGCGGCGCTTTTAGAAGCGGGAAGGCTGACGGGTCCGGTAAGGCTTTTACCGGGAACAGATACCTTACGAATCAAGGGAAGGCCTCCTTTCCGGCAAGGGCAGCCGTCTGGTTTGCCTGGCGGCAGTTATATGGCGCCGGCCGGTTCTCCTTGCGGACGAAAGGCTTAGCTTTCCGTTTAAAAATTTGCTGCCGCCGAACGCGCTGGAGAGCGCGCCGCCGGGAATACGAGAATTGCAGTTCAAAGGGAAAGCCTCCCCTCCAGTAAGGGCAGCAGGTCTGCCTGGGAAATGGGGACCACGGCGCAGCGGCCGATTTCCTTTAAAAGCACTAGGTTCAGTTTTCCGTTTAAGGATTTTTTGTCGTTGACCGCGCCGGCGGCTAATATTTGATCAGAAATAGGATCGCTGACGGGCAGGCCGTAGGCCTGCAGCACAGAGACAATCTCATCCGCGGTCCCCCTGGCTGTAAACCCGGCGGCTTCGGAGGCCCGGACGATCCGCACCATGCCGACGCCGACGGCTTCCCCGTGGGAAGGGCCTTGAAAATGGTAAGCTTTTTCCAGAGAATGGCCCAGAGTATGGCCGAAATTTAAGATCATGCGTTCGCCTTTATCCCGCTCGTCGTTTTCCACCACCTGGCGCTTGATGTCTACGCACTGGTAGATAATATCCTCGAGCCGTTCCCAGGCCTGTCCGTCCCTTAGGCTGTCGAATAAGGCGCGGCTGCGGATGCATCCGTATTTGACCACCTCGCCCATGCCGTCGGCGAAGTAGCGGGGCGGCAGAGTGTTTAATGTGTCCGGGTCGATCAGAACCAGGCGGGGCTGCCAGAAGGCGCCCACCAGGTTTTTTCCCTGAGGAAGATCCACGCCGGTTTTTCCGCCTACAGAGGAATCTACCTGGGCCAGCAGGGATGTAGGAATCTGGACAAACGGAATCCCACGCAGGTAAGAGGCGGCGGCAAAGCCGGCCATATCCCCGGTGACGCCGCCCCCGAACGCCACGGCGAAATCGGTGCGGGTCAGGCCGAATTGGGCGAAGGCCTCCAGCATGGCGGCGATGGACGAAAGATTTTTGCTCTCCTCTCCGGCGGGGAATACGTGAAGCGTTACGTCATAGCCCGCGGCTTTCAAAGAGGCCTTTACTGCCTGGGCCTGGGTTGCTAAATTAGAGTCTGTGACCACGGCGGCCTTGCGGGCCCCCCGCAGCTCCGGAATCCGGCGGATCTCATCCCCGGCCCGTCGCAGCAGCCCCCGCTCGATTTTAATTTCATAAGGGGTTCCTGTTTTCACCAGAAGGGTTTTCATTCTCCAAGCGCCTCCTTGATTTTCCGTCCTTTCCGCAGCAGGGCTTTCAGCTTTTCCTGATTGCCGCCGCTGATCTGGTTCCGGATAGCGGTAAGGTTCTCGATTAACGTATCGAGCTCTGCGGTCAGCGGTTCCCGGTTTTCCAGAAACAATTCGCTCCAAAGGGTTTCATTGATCCTGGCCACCCGGGAAACATCCCGATAGCTTCCCGCGGAATAGCCCTTATGGTTGGGGCATTGAGGGCTCATCACGTAGGCGCAGGCCAGTACATGGGGGAGCTGTGAGGTAAAAGCGATCATCCGGTCGTGCTCCTCCGGCGTGGTTTCCGGCGTCATGGTAAAGCCAATCTCCAGGGCAAGCTTTTTTAGGGTGTCGACGGCCATTCTGGGAGCGCCGCAGGGCACCAGAATGTAGCTGGCGCCGTTGAATAAAGATGCCTCGGAGACCTCGAAGCCGCTGCGCTCCTTTCCCGCCATAGGATGGCTGCCTACAAAAATGAAACCGTATTCCTCCGCCAGCGCTTTCAATTGGGAGCAGATGGCGGTTTTGATCCCGGCGGCATCGGTGACGATGCACCCTGGACGGATACAATCATGATATTGCTTTACAAAGTTCACCGCCGCCTGAGGGTATAAGCAAAGATAAATCACATCGGCGGTTTTCAGAGCCTCAGGCGTGCAGATCTCGTGGACTGCTCCCAGCTCCAACGCTCTCTGGGCCACCGCGGCGGTGCGGTTGTAGCCTATGACGTAATGGCTGGTGTATTCCCGAAAGGCCTTGCATAAGGAGCCGCCGATTATGCCAAGCCCAATGACAGCGATCCGCATCTCAGCCCACCTTACGGCCGAAGGCCTTGGCCGCGGCGTTGACATGCTTGGCCACCTGATCAAATTGTTCCGGGGTCAAGGACTGGGCGCCGTCGGAGAGGGCGTGCTGGGGATCGTTGTGGACCTCGATGATCAGGCCGTCGGCTCCGGCGGCCACCGCGGCCAGGGCCAGAGGCTCTACCAGCCAGCTGATACCGGAGGCGTGGCTGGGGTCTACGATGACCGGCAGGTGGGACAGCTTTTTCAGAATTGGCACTGCGGAAATGTCAAGGGTGTTTCGGGTGTAGGTTTCGTAGGTGCGAATACCCCGCTCACAGAGGATAACCTTTTCGTTGCCACCGGCCATAATGTATTCCGCGCTCATCAGAAGCTCCTCGAGGGTGGAGGACAGGCCCCTTTTCAGAAGGATCGGCTTATCCAGCCTGCCCAGCTCCTTTAAGAGCTCAAAATTCTGCATGTTCCGGGCACCGACCTGGATGATATCCACATCCTCGAACAGGGGAATGTGGCTGACCCGCATGATTTCCGTGACGATGGGCAGGCCGGTCACCTTTCTTGCTTCCCGCAGAAGCTCCAGGCCTTCCGCTTTCAGGCCCTGGAACGCATAGGGGCTGGTGCGGGGTTTGAAGGCGCCGCCTCTAAGGAACTGGGCGCCGGAGTTCTTTACACTTTTGGCGATCTCCACGATCTGCCGCTCCGACTCCACAGAGCAGGGGCCTGCGATCAGGCTCAGGCTGCCGTCACCGATTTTCTGGCCTCCAGGCAGTGTGATCACCGTGTCATCCGGGTGGAATTTCCGGTTGGCTTTTTTGTAGGGCTCCTGTACCCGTTTGATGCTTTCCACAATATCCTGGGCGGAGATATAATCAATATCAATGGCCGAGGTATCGCCGATAAGGCCTAATACGGTGGACTGGGTGCCGACCCATTCGTTGACCTTTACATCGTAGTTCTTTTGCAGAGAGTCTACGAAATTGTCCACCATCTGTTTGGTGCTTTGGGGCTTTAATACAATAATCATGCTGGTTTCCTCCTAGAAAATAGTTTGCTTTGTTATGGCTTTTGACTTTTTACGGAATCAAGCTTTTCTTCGGGCAATAAAAAAGCGGAACTCTCTGCGAGTTCCGCGAAGCGTCAGCCGTCAAATTTTAACTAAATAAATATAGAAAAACAGAAGACGGATTACGTCCGAAAAAGATCGCAGTTTTTGATTTGATTGCACGCAGAAAAATCCCAAGCCATAAAATAGCTGGGATAGAGAAAGCTTGTAAATCGCTTTGTTTCTGTGGCAGAAATCATAACTGGCGTCCTTCCGAAAATTGATTCTGGTAACATAGTAATACAGTTGTCAGCTGTTTGTCAAGTTTTTTTCTTCCAAAGCCTGCAAAACCTGCCGGCATACGGCGTTAGGAGAGCCTTTCGTGGGAATTACTACATCGGCGGCCCTTCGATAGAGGGGCATCCGCTTTTGGTGAAGCTCCCGGATAAACCGGAAACGGTCCGGCCGCTGGAGCAGAGGCCGGTTCCGGTCGTTTTTCAGCCGCAGCTGAAGCACCCGCAGAGGAGTATCCAGCAGTACGATCACGCCGCCTTCCTTGAACGCGTCCACATTCCGCTGGAAGGTCAGGGCGCCGCCGCCGGTGCCACGTCGCAGGCCCGGTGGAGCGTGGTGCGGATCAGCCACGCCTTTTCGTGCTCCAGGTCCCGGAAGAAGTCTTCGCCGTGTTTTTCAAAAATATCCGGAATTTTCATGCCAGCCCTCTTTTCGATGTAGCCGTCCATATCCACGAATTCCATTTGGGTCATCTGGGAAAGCTTTTTTCCCACCGTGGATTTTCCGCAGCCCATAAAGCCGCAGAGAACGATATTGAGCTTTGTCTGTGCCATGGCGCCGGTCACCCCGGGAAAACGCGGAGCAGCTCCTGCTTTGTCTCTTCGCAGAGAGCCGCGATTTCGTCATAGGTATACTGAGAGCCGTCCCAGATTTTGTGGGAAGCCGCAGCCTGCCATACCAGCATGGAAAGGCCGCCCAGCACCTTGCAGCCACATTCCCTGGCGGTTTTCAAAAGCTTGGTCTCCATGGGGTTGTATACCGCGTCGAACACATACTCCGTGTTCTCTAAAATTTCGCGGCCTACCGGCATTTCATCTATCTGAGGATACATGCCCACAGGGGTGGCGTTGATCAGCAGGTCAATGTGGCCGGAAAGGCAGTCTAAACGGCAGGTTTCCGTATCGCCGTTGTGCACATCGTTGCGAAGCGCTCCGGAAAGAGAGGCGGCGTGGCTCAGGCTTTTCCGGCGCACCGCCAGCATCACGAAGCAGCCGGCCATGGTGGCCTCATAGGCGATGGTGCGGGCGACCCCGCCGGTGCCTAAAATCACCACTCGGCCCTTCAGAGGAATCCCAGCTTGCCCTAGGGCGGAAAGAAAGCCGTCCGGGTCTGTGGTGTAGCCCTCCAGACAGCCATTGTTTTTTACGGTATTTACGGACTGGTATAGAGAGGCTTTTTGATCCATTTGCTTTAAAAAGGGAATGATCGCCTGTTTATGGGGAATGGTGATATTAAAGCCATCGAGAGACTTCAGCTCCTGGATTTTTCCGATCAGGTCCTCAGTGGGGATGTCGTAAACGCCGTAGTCAGCGTCGATGTCCCGCATTTCAAAAAGGCGCTTGTGGATAAACGGCGACATGGTGTGGCCGATTGGATGTCCGATTACCGCGTAACGTTTTTGGCTCATAGAATACACCCCTTAAAATTATGTGGATTTTTTTGAAGAAACTGCCGAAGATTTGTAAAATTGGAAATTTGTTATTGACAAAGCCTATTTTTACTAATAAGATGTGGATATAGAGTTTGGCGTGACAGGGGAAATCATCTGTATGATTCGATTGTACACGAAAAAAGCTGATTTGTCCATGTCATGTTCAGGAGAATGATTATTTTTTAGGAGGAATTACAATATGGTATTAGAAAAGGTCAAAGCGATTTTGAGCGAGCAGTTTGATGTGGAAGAGGATTCCATCACTCCCGACACCAACCTTTCTGAGGATTTGGAAGCGGATTCCTTGGATGTTGTGGATCTGCTGATGTCCATTGAGGATGAATTCGAAATCGAGGTTCCCGATGAGGAGATCGAGAACATCAAGACTGTTGACCAGCTGGTAAAATACATCGAAGCTAATATGAAATAAGTTTGCCCCGCTTTTATAATTAAAAACGGCAAATTCAAAAGCCGCCTTGTAGCAGTAGGAACAAGGCGGCTTTTTATTTTTGCGCCGCTTGAAAAAGAGCGTCCCCGCTTTTTCTGCTTCCGGCAGCGGAAGGAGGATATTACGGCGCGGTGGAAAAAACGCGGCGCTGCAATGCTGCGTGAGCTTAGGGAAGCGCCGCCTTTTATCAGGCTCGCTCTCGAACCTCCTGACAGGGAATCAGGGGGAAAAGCGGAGGGGATTTTCCCGGCGCGGCGCTTTTTTTGAATTCTTGTTGAAAATTGGGAAAACATTCTATATAATAAATTTATATGTGTTTCTAAACTATTCTAGTGTTTACAACACGAAAAGGAGAGAATTTCTTTGGGTGATTTTTCATTCTTAATCAACAGTGTGCAGAATATCACCGGGCCTATGGTTGTGATGTGGCTCATCGGCGGTCTTCTGATCTGGCTCGCCATTAAAAAGGATTACGAGCCGGCCCTGCTGCTCCCTATGGGCTTCGGCGCCATCCTGGTAAACCTGCCGGATACCGGCGTGCTGGGGGACAACGGCATTATCCAATGGCTTTACAACGTGGGGATCGGCGCCTCTGAGGCGTTCCCGCTGCTGCTGTTTGTGGGAATCGGCGCTATGATCGATTTCGGCCCCTTGCTTTCCAATCCTAAAATGCTGCTGTTCGGCGGCGCGGCACAGTTCGGTATTTTTATGACCGTCGTCCTGGCGGTGCTCTTAGGCTTCCCGCTGCGGGACGCTATGTCTGCGGGCGTCATCGGCGCGGCGGACGGCCCCACCGCCATTATGGTTTCTCAGGTGCTGAACAGTGATTATAAGGGCGCCATCACCGTGGCGGCATACTCATATATGGCTTTGGTGCCGATTATCCAGCCAATGGCTATCAAGCTGGTCACCACCAAAAAGGAACGGCAGATCCGTATGCCCTATAATCCCAAGTCAGTGTCCAGAACCACAAAGATTTTATTCCCCATTATCGTAACCCTGATCGCCGGACTGATCGCTCCCGACTCCATCGCCCTGGTAGGCTTTTTGATGTTCGGCAATCTGATCCGAGAGTGCGGACGGCTGGAAAACCTGTCTCTGACCGCCCAGGGCCCTCTGGCAAACCTGATCACCATTTTTCTGGGCATCACCATCGCCTTCCAAATGAAGGCGGATCAGTTCTTAACCTGGGGCACCTTGCTGGTCATGGCTCTCGGCCTGTTCGCCTTTGTATTCGATACCATGGGCGGCGTGCTGTTTGCCAAGCTTTTAAACATTTTCCTGCCCAAGGGCAGGAAGATCAACCCCATGGTAGGCGGCGCCGGCATTTCCGCGTTCCCCATGAGCGCCAGGGTGATCCAGAAGATGGCCTTGAAAGAGGACAACCAGAATCACCTGCTGATGCACGCGGTTGGCGCCAATGTGGCCGGACAGATCGGTTCCGTGGTAGCGGGAGGCATTATTCTTTCTCTGGCCCGCACCTTTGGCCTGCTGTAAGGAGGTTAGGACTATGATGTTAATGACGATGCTATACAATTTTTTAGATACGGCTTTCAACAGCGCCCTGGGCCCGGTGGATTTAGAGGATATTTGGAAATCCCTGCGGCTGATGCTGGAGGGTATGGTTGGCATCTTTGTGGTAATGGTGCTGATCTTTCTGGTAATCTTTATTTTAAGCAGAACCTTTGACCGTAAGAAAGACGACGATACCGATAAAAAGGAGTAATCACACATGGCAGAACAGAAGAAAATGGTAGAAGCCATCACCTCGATGGAGGAGGACTTTGCCAAATGGTACACAGATATCGTAAAGAAAGCGGAGCTGATGGATTATTCCAGCGTGCGGGGCTGCATGATTATCGAGCCTTATGGCTGGGCCATTTGGGAAAATATCCGGGATATTTTAGACCATGAGTTTAAAGAGCTTGGTCACGAAAACGTGGCGATGCCGTTGTTTATCCCCGAGAGCCTGCTTCAAAAGGAAAAGGACCACGTGGAGGGCTTCGCTCCTGAGGTGGCCTGGGTGACCCACGGCGGCGAGGAGGAGCTTCCCGAGAGGCTCTGCGTCCGTCCCACCTCGGAGACGCTGTTCTGCGACCACTACAAAAATATTATTCACTCCTGGCGGGATCTGCCCAAGCTGTATAATCAGTGGTGCTCCGTGGTTCGCTGGGAAAAAACCACGCGCCCCTTCCTCCGCTCCGTGGAGTTTTACTGGCAGGAGGGTCACACCATGCACGCCACCGCCCAGGAGGCGATGGAAGAAACTGAGCGTATGCTCAACGTTTACGCGGATTTTTGTGAAAAGCAGCTTGCTATTCCGGTGGTAAAGGGAAGAAAGACGAAAAAGGAACAGTTCGCCGGCGCGGAAGCCACCTATACCATCGAGGCCCTGATGCATGACGGCAAGGCTCTTCAGTCCGGCACCAGCCACTATTTTGGAGACGGCTTCGCGAGGGCTTTTGAGATCACCTATACAGATAAGGAGAACAAGCCTCAGTATCCCCACCAGACCTCCTGGGGCATGTCTACCCGGATCATCGGCGGAATCATCATGACCCACGGCGACGATAACGGACTGGTTCTGCCTCCCGCTGTGGCGCCGATCCAGGTGATGATTATACCGATTGCCCAGCATAAGCCCGGTGTATTGGAAAAGGCAGAGGAGCTGCGGGCAAGGCTGAAAAAGATCTGCCGGGTCCGGATGGACGACAGCGAGCAGAGCCCGGGCTGGAAGTTCAGCCAGTATGAAATGAAGGGTGTGCCGCTTCGTTTGGAGATCGGCCCTAAGGATATCGAGAAAAATCAGTGTGTGCTGGTGCGCCGGGATAACCGGGAAAAGACCTTTGTCTCTCTGGATGAGCTGGAGGCAAAAATTCCTGAACTGCTGGAGGCCGTTCGCCAGGGAATGTACGATAAGGCGCTGGCCCGCCGGGAGCAGATGACTTACACCGCTGTCAGCTTGGAGGAAATGAAGAAGACCGCCGATGAAAAGCCTGGCTTTATCAAGGCCATGTGGTGCGGCGACCAGGCCTGCGAGGAAAAGCTCAAGGAGGAAGCAGGGGTCTCCTCCCGCTGTATGCCCTTTGAGCAGGAGCACTTGTCCGATACCTGCGTTTGCTGCGGCAGACCCGCGAAAACTATGGTATATTGGGGCAAGGCGTATTAAAAATAAAAAGTGCCGGCTGACTGCCGGCACTTTTCGCTATATGGCTCTGGACGCCCTTTCAAAAGCGCCTGAATTTTCTCTTAGCATTTTTATCTCTGCGGCGGATTTTTAAAGAACCCTTGGGCCAGCGGCGGCCTTTGTGTGAAGCCCCGCCCATTCTCCGCCGGCGGCCTGCTTTTAGAAAGCTGAGCTAAAATATCATCTGAATGCTCCGGAACCTTTGCGTCAATACTTCCGCGCTGGTGTGCCAGTGAAAACCCCAAAGCCCGGTTTTCCGCTGAGAAAATTCCGGTATGAGAATCCGCTTAAGCCCACAGCCTATTCCAGCGGGCTTTCACCACGCCGGCGAGCCTGCTGAACACATTGGAAACCGCCTGGGGATTCGCCCGGCCGCTGATAAAAATAGCGGTTGGGCCGTCGGCGCCGCCGATGATACCAATGCTGCCGGCCTCTTTCGGCCTGCCAATGATCTTGATGCTGTGCTGTTTGCCGCAAACGCGGTTGGAAACGGCCTCGCCCAGTCTCAGGATCAAAGCCGTGACGGCCACCATGCCGGCGGCTTTACAAAGAAATTTAAACATCGCAACTACCTCTTTTCGTATTATTTTCTGCCTGTTCGGCTTTGCGTTCAAGCCTCTGGCTCCAGCCTTTTGAAAGGTCCGATTTCGATCTTTGAACCGGCCATGGGCCTTCGCCTGGAATTTTCTGGGGGGCCTGCCTGAATTTGTCATAGCTTTGGTGCGGCTGGCCTTTTCCGCTCGGCTTTAATTTTATTACTTAAACCCGTTATAAGCCGCCGCTTATATTTTAAACGAAAGACAGCTCATGAAACTGTATACCTATTACTATAATGGATTTTAAAGGTTTGTCAAATACAAAAAAGCGGAGGGATGTTTTTGGAAACGCCTTTATACACCGCGTTGACGGATTATCAAAAAAAGAAGTACGCATCCTTTCATACGCCCGGGCATAAAAATACAATAAGTTTTTTAAAATATAATCTATACGATTTGGATTTTACGGAACTGCCGGACACCGACAGCTTATTTGAAGCGGAGGGCTGTATTCTAAAAGCGGAGCAGGCTGCGGCAAAGGCGTTTTCTACACTACTTTGCGTATTATCTGCCGGCGGCTGTACAATGTGTATCCAAGGAATGCTCCGGCTGGCGGCGCCCAGCGGGGGAAAGCTGGTGTGCGGCAGGATCATCCATCGTTCCGCCGTGAATACCATGGCCCTTCTGGGAATCGACCCCGTTTGGGTAATGCCGGAACCGAACGCGGGAGAGGGGCTTGCCGGGCGGATTACGCCGGAAGGCGTCCGCAAAGCCTTGGAGAAAAATCCGGAGGCGAAAGGGGTCTACCTTACCAGTCCTGATTATTACGGGGTGATTTGTGATATTCAAGGGATCGCCTGCGTATGTAAGGAATATGGGGTGCCGCTGCTGGTAGACAACGCTCACGGCGCCCATCTGGGCTATTTATCGGAAAATCTTCATCCCATCCATTTGGGAGCCTCTATGGCCGCCTGCTCGGCGCATAAGACGCTGCCGGTGCTGACCGGCGGAGCCTGGCTTCAGATCAACGACAGCCGTTATCTGGAGGGAGTAAAGGAAGCTATGAGCCTGTTCGGCTCCACCAGCCCGTCCTATCCGGTGATGGCCTCTCTTGATTTGTGCCGGGCCTGGCTTGAGGAGGAGGGGCAGAAGGCATTTCAAACACTGGAACGCCGGGTTGGGGCGGTGAAGAAGCTGGCGGCGGCAAAGGGCCTCGGTATACCGGAGGGCCTGACAGACCCGGTCCGAATCACCCTTAATACCGCAAAGATTGGCCTGACCGGGCAGAAAGCGGCTCAGGGCTTCCGGGAATGCGGCGTGGAGCCTGAATATGCCGACGACGGCTTTGTGGTGCTGATCCCCTCTCCTTTCAATACAGAGGAGGAGTTCCTAAGGGTCGAGCGGGCGATTGAGTCCATGCCCGTGGGGGCTCCTCTTGCCATCGGGCGGCGGATCCCGCCGGTTTCGGGGCAGGCGGTTTCCCCCAGAAAGGCGGTGCTTTCTCCAAGCGAGGAGGTTCCAATGAATCTGGCGGTAGGCAGAATCGCGGCCCGGGCCGCTTGTCCTTGTCCGCCGGGAGTGCCGGTGGTGATGCCGGGCGAGGTGATTTCGGAAAAAGCGGCGGAGTTTCTAATTAGGTATGGCTTTTCTTCGGCAAAAGTGCTAAAATAAAAAGGGAAGGCTTCCTTCCCTTTGAAACAACTAAGATAGGGGGATTTCTCTATGAAGCTAGTACTTGCGATTGTAAGCAATGACGA
>OHRE01000940.1_pt1 | contig 12692 bp, 7 predicted proteins | sample 1578411 | NCBI WGS metagenome assembly OHRE01 (sample SAMEA3879566, study PRJEB24766) | human gut metagenome | biome: human-associated habitat; feature: feces | place: USA | collected 1985/1987 | reverse complement strand
TTCATGTGGTAAAAGAAGCCAGTGATCTGCTGAACGAAAATGGATATACAAAACTGGAGGAGACAAAAGAATGGAGTCTCGTTCCGGGCGGAAAATATTATGTGACGAGAAATGAATCCTCGGTGATTGCGTTCCAGATCCCGGAGAGCGCATTTTCCAGCTACCAGATCATCGCAAGCCACAGCGACTGTCCGACGTTTAAAGTAAAGGGAGAGGACCCATTCGTGACGGATGGTCATTATACCCGCCTGAACGTGGAGGGCTACGGCGGAATGATCCGTTCCCCATGGTTTGACCGTCCGCTTTCCCTGGCGGGCCGCATGGTGGTACGTGACGGAAACAGCGTGAAATCCGTGCTGGTTGATGCCGGACGAGATCTGGTGACGATCCCGAATTTGCCGATTCATCTGAACCGCGACATCAACAACGGAATCAAATACAGTGTGCAGACCGACATGCTCCCGATTCTCGGTGATGAGACAGCGAAAGATCATTTCTATGAGCTGTTTCTGCCGGATACGGCAAAAGAGGACATCCTCTCGATGGAACTTTATCTGTACAACCGCGTGGAGGGCTCTATCTGGGGCGCCAGCAAAGAATTTCTGTCCAGCGGCCGCCTCGACGATCTGCAGAGCGCATTCGGTTCCTTAAAAGGATTCCTTGCCGCAAAAGCGACAGGTCAGGTTAATGTCTGCGCAATCTTTGACAACGAGGAAGTCGGAAGCCTTACCAAACAGGGCGCAGATTCGTCGTTCCTGACTGAGACCCTGCAGCACATCAACGCAGCGTGCGGAAAAGATACGATCGCTTACCACAGAGATCTTGCGGGAAGCTTTATGGTTTCTGCCGATAATGCACATGCGTTCCATCCGGCGCATGCGGAGAAATACGATCCGAAGAGCCGCGTCTACATGAACGGCGGCGTTGTCATCAAACAGAGTGCAAACCAGAAATACACGACCGATGCTGTTTCGGAAGCCGTAACAAAGATGATTTGCGAGAAGGCCGGCGTACCGTGCCAGGTATTCGCAAACCACGCCGACATTCCGGGCGGAAGCACGCTCGGCGCAATTCTGAACTCTCTTGTCTCGGTGACAAGCGTGGATATCGGAATGGCTCAGCTTGCGATGCATTCCCCGTATGAGACGGCAGGCGCCAAAGATACTGCTTATCTGGTGCAGTTCGCAAAGACCTTCTATGAGACGACACTGGTGCGGACAGAGCATGGATTTTTTCTGGAAGAAAAATAAAAGTTTAAGATAGAAAAAAGCGGCCGGCGGGACTTTTGAAAAGCCTCTGCCGGCCGCTTTTTGCGTACTTGCAAAGTGTGTTTTAAGGATCAGATTATTCTGTCCGGAGTGCCGTAACCGGATCGCTTTTTGCCGCTTTCTTCGACGGAATCAGACCGCCGATCAGGGTCAGAACGACGCTGAGTGCAATCAGAACAAGCGCCGGGACGAGCGGAAGAGAAGCACTGACCTTCGTCGTATCCGCCAGATGGTGGATCAGAAGGTTGCCCGGAATCATCAGAAGCAGCGAGAGCCCGATGCCGATCAGTCCTGCACAGAGTCCGATGATGAAGGTTTCGGCATTGAAGACCTGCGAAATATTGCGTTTCGAAGCACCGATCGCGCGCAGGATACCGATCTCTTTCTTGCGTTCCAGAACACTGATATAGGTGATGACGCCGATCATAATCGAGGAAACCACAAGGGAAATGCCGACAAAAGCGATCAGCACGTAGCTGATGATGTTGACGATATCCGTGACGGAGGACATCAGAGTGCCGACCATATCGGTGTACGAGATTACCTGCTCGTTTTTGCCTTCTTTTTCCATCGTGTCATTGTAACCGTCGAGGATGGAGACAACGTGTTCCTTGCTCTCAAAGTTTTTCGGGTAAATGCTGATCGAAGAAGGTTCGTCAAAATCAGCGTAGCCCAGTTTCTGCAGATTGCCCTCATAGGTGGAAGAGCCGGAAGAACTAAGAGAAGCGAAGAGCTCTTTCATATCATCCTCAGTCATATTCATCTGGAAGGCACTTGCAAAGGCATCGGTGTCAATCTTCATGGCATCGCCCATCGAATCCTGAAGAGAATTACCGACCTGCGTCATGGCGCGCTCCATCTCGGACTGAATTGCAGAGGCCATCTGCGTCATCATCTGTTCCATCGCGGAAGTGATCTGTGTCTGCAGAACCGAGGCGACAGAAGCGGAGTAGCTTCCCATAACGCCTGCCATGTAGTTTGTGAGCGCAGAAGAAACCTGGGACTGCAGTCCGTCGAGATCGACGATTTTTGTGATACCGCTGTTCAGCCGCTGCTGGCCGTCCGCCGTGTTCAGATAGGCGATAAAGTGCTGGCCCATCTCCGTCGGATCCGGCAGGCCGTTCTCCTTCACGTAAGCGAGATAACCGTTGGAAAGCTCCGTCGCAAGCGCAGTGAGCTGGTCGGATGTAATTTCGATATTGCCGTTGTTCTGCATCACCTCGGAAATCCAGTCGTTGATGATCTGAACAGCTTCTTCGGTCTGCAGATACTCCGCAAGATAAGCATCAAACTGTTCCGGGTCGGTGTAGCCCATCTTGATCAGGTATGCCTGATACCCTTTGAAGATCCGCTGAATGAGTTCCTGGATCTGTTCCTGTGTAATGGAAACACCGCCGCCTGCAATGATGGTCTGGATGTGGCGCCGCAGGATTTCCTGTGCTTCCGTGGAATTGATGTAGGAGACGAAATCCTCCTGTAAATGGGAATAATCCGCCTCCGGGTGCTCCGAGGCGTAGCCCTGATAGCCCTCCATGAGGCTGGAAGCCAGTTCCTGCATGCCGTCTTCACTGACATTGAGAGTAAGCCCGGATAAAATCTGGCCAAGATCAAGCTGCGGCAGTCCGTCGAAATTAAGAGAGATCTGACTGAGGTCAATCGCACCCGCGAGATCCATGCTGCTTCCGGCGTCCGCAAAGGCACTGGAAAAATCAAGGTTCATGGAATCACCGGAAAAAGCACCGGAGAGTGCGGAATCGTCGAACTGGAAAGCGTTCTGCAGCTTGTCCTCATCGACAGTGATAAAGGAATCCATATCAAGACCGCTGTTCTGATCCACGGTGCCGAATTCCTGATTCGTAAAGACATCGATGGAGGAGTCCGCCATCTGCTGTTTCACAATCTCGGATTTCTTTGCTTCCTCCACAACGTGGCGGGTCAGCGATGCCGGGTAATTGATGCCGGCGGTCAGGGCAGAGGCGGCAGAGTCAGGGGACGGCTGGACAATACCGGTGATTGTGAGCTTTTCGCCGTTGGCAACGAGCTTTTTCATATAGTCTTCGTTGTCGCTTTTATCTTTCCAGACCTGATACTGACTGTCGTATTCGTAGCAGTCGGCGCTGTTCACAAGACGGAACGTGGTGCCGAGGATATCATCGTAGGAATACGTGCCGATGGAGGAAGGGGTCTCGACGGTTTCTTCATTTAAAAACTGGCGGACCATCTCATCCAGCTCGAGTGCATCGCGGAGCCCCAGGGTGTAGAGCAGAAAATCACTCATTCCGCCGTCGGAAGTGAGGACAAGCACACATTCGTTATAGTTTTCCGGCCAGTGTCCGGCTTTTAAGTCGTACTGGTTCTCGTACAGGGAAGCGGTGTCCGGCATCTCGTAAAAGACGTTGGTGCTCATCATGGATGACATGATGCTGTTGGAGCTTGCGCCAAGGCCGAGCGAGCGGAACGACTGGTCCGGGTGCACCTGGCGGATGGAATCGCCGTTTTCGCGGTAGATCTGCGGCGTGACGGAGTAGGAATATTCGATGGCATTTGTGTAGTCGGAAATGCCGTCCGCACCGCCGTCAAGGTACTTTTTCAGGGAAGCGAGATCGTTGGAGTTCATGGTGGAGAACATGTTGGTCACGACTTCCTGGACTTTGATTTCATTCTTTTTGCCGGAATCTTTTGAGTCTTTGCCGGCATTCTGTGAGCCGACCATCATCGAAGTGAGGTCAAAGCCGGTGCTCTGGATCTGAAGAGGATATTCGGAGAGAGTTTCCTCTTCCATATTCTGAATATACTCGTTGACACCAGAGGAGAGTGCCAGAATCAGTGCAATGCCGATGATGCCGATTGAGCCGGCAAACGAGGTGAGCAAGGTCCGCGCTTTCTTGGTGCGCAGGTTATTAAAACTTAAGGAGAGCGCCGTCAGAAAGGACATCGACGATTTGCCCATGTTTTTGTGTTTGGGAGGAAGCAGGGTTTCGGAATCCGGCTCAAACGGGTTCGTGTCGGAGCAGATCACACCGTCACGCAGGGTGACGATCCGGTTGGCGTAAAGCTCGGCGAGCTCCGGATTGTGTGTGACCATGACGACAAGGCGTTCTTTGGCAACTTCCTGCAGCAGGTCCATGACCTGAATACTGGTGTCGGAATCGAGCGCGCCGGTCGGCTCATCGGCAAGCAGAATTTCCGGATCATTGACAAGAGCGCGGGCGATGGCGACACGCTGCATCTGACCGCCGGACATCTGGCTCGGCCGCTTGTGGAGCTGTTTTCCAAGACCGACCTTTTCAAGTGCCGCGATTGCTTTTTTGCGCCGCACCTCTTTGGAAACACCGGAAATGGTAAGCGCCAGCTCTACGTTTGCAAGGATGGTCTGGTGCGGGATCAGGTTGTAGCTCTGGAAGACAAAGCCGATCGTGTGGTTCCGGTAGGAATCCCAGTCGCGGTCCTTATACTTTTTCGTGGAAATGCCGTTGATGATCAGATCGCCGCTGTCGTAGCGGTCGAGGCCGCCGATGATATTCAGAAGCGTCGTCTTTCCGGAACCGCTCGGCCCTAAAATAGCGACAAACTCGTTGTCGCGCAAATTTAAGGACACATCGTCGAGCGCTTTCTGTACCAGCGTCCCGGTCCGGTATTCTTTTTTGATATGCTGAATCTGTAGCATGAAAGGGTAACTCCTTCTGTGATTAATATGTGAACAGTTGTCCTTTATTCTACAACGAAATACGGGAAAAGTCCCGGGCTTTAGAAAAATTTAAGAAAAGTTTATCGACAGAAAAAAAGTTCCGCCTCTGTTTTAGAAAAACAAAAAACGGAACTTTCTTTATCTGTGATACTTATGATGCCGGAAAAGTCAGACTTCCATCAGAAGACCTTTCATATAAGCTTTTAAGATTTTCTTTTTCTCCAGCGAAAGATTATTGTAAAGCGTAATGATTTCCTGCTGTCCTTCGGTAAGCTGCAGGGCATCCGGCTCGTCGAGAAAGAAATCGGCAAGTGTGATGCCGAAAGCGTCGCAGAGCTTCTGCAGGGTAGGGATGGTTGGAATATTGGTGCGGTTTACCATATTATTTAAGGTAGAATAGGGAATGTCCGCCTCTTTTGCAAGACGGTAATAAGTCCAGGAACGCTCTTTGCATAAATCCTGAATGTGCTGTATCACATCTTTATCTCTCATAAAAAGATACCTCGTATTCCTATGTAATGTAGCGGCATGAAAATTGCTACTCACATATATTATACGTCTGTAAAAGAATAGAAACAGATCTTAAAGAGAGATGCAGAAAAGCTGTACAAATAAGAAATAATGGGAATTTGAGAGAAAAAGAGAGAAAAACCCGGCAGGAAAATAAGGTCTCCCGCCGGGTTCTGCAATCGTTTCAAAGTCTGTGATTCTTACTCTTCGGTGGAATTTTCTTCCATCTCGTTGAACTGCTCGGTATCCATCAGCTCGTCGAATGCGTCTGCTGCAATTTCGTACTCTTCATCGGAATCGATGTTGTCGAGGTTCGGCTGGCCGTTCTCTTCGTAGTAACGATACAGATAAACTTCGCCGTCTTCGTTCTCGCCGTTTTCATCGAGCGGCAGAAGAGCGATGTACTCTTTCTGGTTCGGAGCTGGGAAAATGGTCAGTACGGCACATTTTACTTCGGTATCGTCGTCCAGTGTCAGGGTAACAGTCGGCTGATCCAGATCCTGGCAGTCGCTGCCGCAGTCTGCGCAGTCTCCGCTGCAGGATGCGCTGTTGAATAATTCTTCACTCATTTGTATTACCTTCCTTTTTCGTGTTCAAGTCTTATCAGGTTCTTGTCTGCCATTCTAACAGATAATAGAAAAAAACACAATGGCTGTGCCGGGAAAGCAGAAAAAATGCGGCTGATACAGGAAAATACGGAAAAGATACAATAAATAAGAACGAAAAAATGAAAAATTAGTCGTATTTTCTATTGACTGTTTTCGGGTACAGTTTTATACTATCACTATTGAATCTAAATATACAGGCAGCTGAACAAACTTATCCTCAACTGCCGGGGAGGCAAAAAATGGATATCAGATTTGAAAAAAGAGAACATTTACAGGAAAAACCGGATCAGAAAAATCTTGGATTCGGAAAACACTTTACAGACTATATGTTTGTCATGGACTGGGACAAAGAGCAGGGATGGCATGATGCAGCAATCGTACCGTACGGCGGAATCCCGATGGATCCTGCAACCATGGTACTTCACTATGCACAGGAAACTTTCGAGGGTATGAAAGCATACAGAACAGCAGAAGGAAAAATCCAGCTGTTCCGTCCGGAAATGAACGCACGCCGTATGATTAAATCCAACGAGAGACTCTGCATGCCGGGCGTACCGGAGGAGATGTTTGTAGAGGCTGTCAAAGCACTGGTTAAAGCACAGGAAGACTGGGTACCGTCTGAGCCAGGTACATCTCTTTACATCCGTCCGTTCATGTTCGCTACTGAGGCAAGCCTTGGCGTACATATGGCAAAATCCTACAAATTCGTTATCATCACCACTCCGGTTGGAGCATACTATGCAGAGGGCATCAACCCGGTTAAGATCCTGGTTGAGGATGAATATGTTCGTGCAGTCAAAGGTGGCACAGGATTTACAAAATGCGGCGGTAACTATGCAAGTTCCATCGCAGGCCAGGTAAAAGCAGAGAAGATGGGATGCACCCAGGTTCTGTGGCTGGACGGCGTACATCGTAAATATGTAGAGGAAGTTGGAACCATGAACATCATGTTCAAGATTGCCGGCGAAATCTACACCGCACCGCTGGAAGGAACTGTTCTTCCGGGCGTAACCCGTGATTCCCTGATCCATATCTTAAGAGACTGGGGATATAAAGTAAACGAAACACATCTGTCGGTTGACGATCTGATGAAAGCAGGTCATGACGGCACACTGGAAGAAGCATTTGGTACTGGTACAGCAGCAGTTGTATCTCCGGTTGGTGAATTTGTATACAAGGACGATTCTGTTGTTGTAAATGACTTCAAGATCGGTGAGCTGACCCAGAAACTGTACGATACCCTGACCGGTATCCAGTGGGGTAAACTGGAAGATAAATATGGCTGGACTACTCCGGTAGAATAAACCATATAAAACAGAAAAATGCGAATAAGGGGTCCTTCCCGCACGGCGGTGCGGGGAGGATTCTTTCGCTTCAGAAAAAGATTCAGAAATCGTTTGAAAGGAAACAAAGCAGAATGGATCAGAATCGAATGCCTCTTGTGGAGGCGTTACAACAGTTCCGGGAGGAAGCACCGGCCTATTTCCGTATTCCGGGACACCGGTTTGAGCGCGGGCTGGATGAGACGTTAAACGGAGCGTCGCTTGCGGCGTATGACCTCTCGGAGGCAGAAGGGCTTGACGATCTGCATCACGCGGAGGGCGTGATTGCAGAGGCGCAGAAACTGGCGGCGGAAACGTGGAAGGCAAAAAAAACTTTTTTTCTTGTCAACGGCACAACATGCGGCAACGAGGCGATGGTGCTTTCGTCTGTGAAAGAGGGCGAAAAAATCATTGTTCCGCGAAACGTGCACAAATCGGTGCTGATGGGCCTGATTTTAAGCGGAGCCACACCGGTTTATGTGATGCCGGAGTACAGCACAAAATGGCAGATGTGGGGCGGCGTGACGCCGGAAACCATCGAAAAAGCGTTTGCCGAAACGCCGGATGCGAAAGCCGTGCTGCTGGTCAGCCCGACGTACTACGGTCTTTGCAGTGATCTGCAGGCGATCGCAGAAATCTGTCACTGCCACAACGCAGCGCTTCTTGTCGATGAAGCACATGGATCGCACCTCTATTTTTCCGAACAGCTTCCTCTCGGCGCACTGGAAAGTGGTGCGGATGCCTGCGCGCAGAGTATCCACAAAACGGCGGGTTCCTTTACACAGAGCTCCTTCTTATCACTCGGTTCTGGCCGTCTCGATGAGGCAAGAGTGGCCGCCAATCTGCAGATGGTACAGAGTACATCGCCGTCCTACCTTCTGATGGCATCCCTCGATGCGGCGCGGCGCGGGATGGCGCTGCACGGAAAAGAGCGAATGGAACGTGCGCTGGAACTCGGCCAGAGGGCGCGGCAGGAGCTTGCAAAGATCAAAGGAATCGAAGTTCTTGGGACCGAGATGGAAGGAACGTGCGGCGTATGGAAGATCGACCTGACGCGTCTTGTATTCTCGGCAAGAGAACTTGGTATTTCCGGCTACGATCTGCAGGTGCGTCTGTACGAGGAATACCGCGTCAGTACAGAGCTTGCCGACGAGGAGAACGTGGTCTGCGTTATTACCTGGGCAAACAGCGAGGAAGATATCACACGGCTGATCGATGCGCTGGCAGGAATTTCGGCAGCAGAGAGCGGGAAAACGACGGGGCGGACGAAGTTTACAGAAAAGCAGTGGCTGTTCCGCAGCCTGCCGGAGATGGTAAAGACACCGCGCGAGGCATATTTTGCGGAGAAGGAAGCCGTTCCGTTTGCAGAAGCGGAAGGACGAATTGCAGCCGAGATGGCAGCCCCATATCCGCCGGGAATCCCGCTCATCTGCCCGGGCGAGCGGTACAGCAGAGAAATGTTGGAACTGATGCGCCAGTATAAAGCAGACGGCTGCGAATTTCACGGACCGTCGGATGCGTCGCTGGAAGTGCTGTATGTTCTGAAAGAGGAATAAAAGAAAACGGAAGTCGGTTCCCAGCGCTTTGCAACAGAAACCGCAGAGAACAGACTGTCAGGAAAAGGAGATGAATTGCGTATGAAAAAAATGATATCCTGGAACGTAAATGGACTGAGAGCCTGTATGAAGAAAGGCTTTCAGGAATACTTTGAGGCGGCAGATGCCGATATTTTCTGCCTGCAGGAGACAAAGCTGCAGGAAGGACAGATCGACCTTGAGCTGCCCGGCTATCATCAGTATTGGAATTATGCGGAAAAGAAAGGATATTCCGGCACGGCCCTGTTTACCAAAGAGGAGCCGATTTCCGTTCGCTATGGTATCGGAATCGAAGAACATGATATGGAAGGCCGTGTGATTACGGCAGAGTTTCCGGAATACTTTGTTGTAACCGTCTACACACCGAATTCGCAGGATGAATTAAAACGCCTTGCCTACCGGATGGAGTGGGAGGATGCGTTTCTTTCTTATTTAAAAGGACTGGAGCAGGAAAAACCGGTGATTTTCTGCGGAGATCTGAACGTCGCAGCGACCGAGATGGATATCAAAAATGCAAAGGCAAATGAGAAAAACGCCGGCTTTACGAAAGAGGAGCGCGAAAAATTTGCTGTGATCAAAGAAAAAGGCTTTGTTGATTCCTTCCGTATGCTGTATCCGGACACCGTGACGTATTCCTGGTGGTCATACCGCTTTCAGGCACGCCAGCGGAATGCAGGATGGCGGCTTGATTACTTTATGATATCAGAGTCCTTAAAAGATGCAGTTGCAGATGCCAAAATCCATACCGAAATTCTCGGTTCCGACCATTGCCCGGTGGAACTGGATTTAGAGGTATAACAATTGGTAACATTGGTCAATTGACAATTTTATTCAAATGATTTACATTAATAGTATGACAATTGCAACAAATTATAAAAAATAAGGGCGGAAATTATGATACAGACAAAAAACAGAGGAAAATATCGAATTTTACCGGGAAATCCGGAGAAAATGGGCGCATCGGCGACGAAAGACGGATACAATTTTGCCGTAGAAGTATCAGATGGAAAAAAAGCAGAGCTTCTGCTGTACCGGAAAGGTCACCAGAAACCGTTTCTTACCGTGCCGCTTCCGGAAGAGGAGCGCACTGGCGTGATCAGTTCCGTGGAAATCACAGGCCTGACGGTAGGAAAGTTTTCGTATGCCTACCGGATGGACGAAGCTTTCTGCTTGGATCCGTATGCGGGAGCAGTAGAAGGAAGAGAAACCTTCGGTGCACCGATGGAAAAAGAAGAGGGCGCCTGCTGCTGCCTTCTCCCGGAGTACCCGGTAATGCGCACCACCTCACTGCACCGGCCGTATGAGGAGACGATTCTGTATAAGCTCCATGTGCGCGGTTTCACCAAAGACGGAAGCTCCCGTGTAAAGAACAAGGGAACGTTCCGCGGCGTGATCGAAAAAATTCCATACTTAAAAGAACTCGGTATCAATGCAGTAGAACTGATGCCGTCCTACGAGTTTTTTGAGTGGACCTCCCTTACGGAGCCGGCCTATGTATATCCGGCGCCGGCGGAAGAGAAGCGCGTGAATTATTGGGGATACGGCACAAAGGCCCTGTATTTTGCTCCGAAAGCTTCGTATGCTGCATCCGCAGATGCCGTCGCAGAGTTCGCAGAGATGGTCGATGCCCTGCATGAGAATGGTATCGAATGCCTGATGGAATTCTGTTTTGCCCCGGGAACGCCTTCTGGTTTTGCCCTGCAGGTTCTGCACCACTGGCAGCTCCGCTACCAGATCGACGGTTTCCATCTGGTCGGCGATGCATCGCTGGCAGAAGAAGCGTCCAAAGATGCACTCCTTCGGAAGACGAAACTGATTTTCCTCGGTTTTGACGGCGCACGGATCTATCAGGGAAAACGCCCGTGGTTCCGGAATTTAGGGGAACACAATCAGGGCTACCAGTACCATATCCGCCGCTTCTTAAAAGGCGATGAGGGCAGCCTTTCCGACTTCACCTATTATCTGAGAAGAAGCCCGGAGACACACGGTGTGATCAATTATCTTGCGGATCACGACGGTTTTACCCTGTATGACAGCGTTTCCTACGAACAGAAACACAATCTGGACAATGGCGAAGACAATATGGATGGTTCCAACGAAAACCTGACCTGGAACTGCGGCGCAGAAGGCGTGACCCGGAAACCGGCTGTGCGCGCGCTGCGTCTCCGCCAGCTGAAAAATGCCGTTCTCATGCTGATGACAAGCCAGGGAACACCGCTGATTTACGGCGGTGATGAATTCGGCAACAGCCAGAAGGGCAACAACAACGCCTGGTGCCAGGACAACAAAACCGGCTGGATCGACTGGAAAGCAGCCGCCCGGAATCCGGAGTTTGCCGCCTTTGTAAAAGCAGCAATCGCCTTCCGGAAAGCGCATCCGGCGCTGCACGGCGAACGCGAGCCGCGCCTCATCGACTACAAATCCTACGGCTGCCCGGATATGTCCTTCCACAGCCAGAGAGCCTGGTTCTCCCAGATGGAAAATACGTGCCGTTTTATCGGCGTCATGTACTGCGGAAGCTATTTCCAGGATAAAGACGGCAACAAGGACGACGATCTTTATATTGCCTACAACATGCACTGGAATCCGCATGAGCTGGCACTGCCGTCCCTCCCGGAACAGAAGGTCTGGTATCTGACGGCCGACACCAACACACCGGAAGTCTTCCTGACAGAAGAAAATCAGAAAAAAGTCAGCGCAAAAACGGTCATCGTGCCGCCGCGCAGTATCATAATTTTAACAGGAAAGCAGGAGAAGAGGCAGAATGATGAAAGCATGGCAGCACTTTAAAACCATTACCACACACAAAATGTGGGTCATGCGGTACTGCTTCAAAATAGGACTGTACTGGCAGGGACTGACCCACGACCTCTCGAAATATTCGCCGACGGAATTTCTGGTCGGCATGAAATACTATCAGGGCGACCGGAGTCCCAATAACGCCGAGCGCGAAGACACCGGCATGTCAAAATCCTGGATGCACCATAAAGGGCGCAACAAACATCATTTTGAATACTGGATTGATTACGGTATCAATTGTGACACCATCATCAAAGGCGTCCCAATGCCGCGCCGTTACGTCGCCGAGATGATTATGGACCGCATCAGCGCGTCCAGAAATTATCTGGGTGATGCCTATACCCATCATGAACCGCTGGATTATTTCCTGAAAAGCAAGGAGAAGCTCTGGTTCATCCATCCTCAGACAAAGAAAGAACTGGAAGGTCTCTTAAGGATCCTGGATAAATATGGGGAAGACAAGGCACTTTGGTATATCCGCAATGTATATCTTTGTGATACCAGAGGAAAGAAAAGCTCAGGCCATCTGAAAAAGTCCCGAAATCACAGATAGGGGTGTATTTTTCGGAGGTTGTCTGATATAATATTCAGATATCAGGAGGAAGAATGAATGGATACACCAACAATTGCGAAATACTATAGAGAGAAAGAACCCATGGAACGGCTGAAGCTTCTGGAGCAGTCCATTGCTGCAGAGGAAGATCCGGAAGGAAACAAGATCCGTAAGGAACTTTGGGAGATCCGCTACAGTGATAAATCTGAAGCAGGAGATACCAGAGCTGACGGATATCTTGGACTTTGGATGACCATGGAATTTAACAGGAATTCCGGTTCCAGATTCTTTGGAACAAGAAGTGCGAAGAAAGAGATAGGCAAGTATCTTAAGAAGCTGAAATTTCAGG
>OHRE01000927.1_pt1 | contig 12810 bp, 10 predicted proteins | sample 1578411 | NCBI WGS metagenome assembly OHRE01 (sample SAMEA3879566, study PRJEB24766) | human gut metagenome | biome: human-associated habitat; feature: feces | place: USA | collected 1985/1987 | reverse complement strand
GCGCTTCCGTGGGCTGGAAGGGGATGCGCGCCGCCGAGCGTCTGGTGGAGCAGTATATGATCCGCATCGAGAGCGTGTCCAGCTACTCGGCCAATGCGGCAGCGAACTGACACTCTTCTTTGGCGGGCTGGTTCTGGCCCTGCTGCCTGCTGAATGAGCAAACATGCGAGAAGTAAAAACAGGCGGGCCCTGCGGACGGAGGGCAGAAAGGAGTTTCTATGAGCGAGAAAAAGGCAGTGCGCATCAAGCTGTTCAAGGACAACAGCCGCTATAAGGAGGACCTGTTCGTCAGCGTCAACGGCGTGAACTACAAGATCCGCCGGGGCGTGGAGGTGGAGGTCCCGCCCGAAGTGGCGGAGGTGCTGGAACACAGCCAGATGCAGGACGAGCGGACGGCTGCCCGCATCGCGGCAGCCGAAAACGCGGCCCAGTGACCTGAGAAAACAGCGGCCCGGCCGGGAACATCGCCCCGCCGGGCTTTTTTCAAAAACGAAAGGAGTTTTGCAATGACGGTAGAACAGGCATTGGCGCGCGCACGGGAGCTGAGGCCGGGATGCAAGATCTCGGACGAGACCTGCCGCCGCTGGCTCTGCGAAGAAGATGCGCTGCTGCGCCAGCAGCTGTTTGAAAAGAGCGGGGCCGACGAATACGCCGCCGCAGGGGCCGACCTCGCGTGGAGTGGGGAGGCGCTGCCCGACGACACGGTGCTGCTGGTGCCGGTGCCCTTTGATGCGCTGTATCCGCACATTCTGTGCGCTCGCATCGATGCGGCTCTGGGCGAGACCGACCGCTATGCCGGGGAGCAGGCCCAGTGCAGCGGCCTGCTGAGCGAACTGGCCATCTGGCTGCGGCAGAAGCACCCGCCCCGCTGCCGGGTGCAGTGGCGCTGGTGAGGAGGTGGACGCGATGAGCGGAACGAGCCGTGCGGCGGCAGCGACCAGCCGCACCCTGCTGCGGGCCTTTGGCGGCCTGAATGAGACGTACAGCTGCACCGAGGCCGAGGCGGGCAGCAGCAAAAATTTCAGCAGCCGGGATTTCCCGGCGCTGAGCACCCGCATCCCCCGCCGCAGGCTGCGGAGCGTCGTGCAGATGAACGGCATCTACCACCTGAACGGCCTGCTGGTGGCGGCGGGGAAGAACCTCATCTACAACTCGGATGAGACCCCGCAGGAGGCCGAGTTTTTCTGGAACGCGGTGGCGGACAGCAAAAAGAAGATGGTGGGCATGGGCACCAAGGTCATTATCTTCCCGGACAAGATCGCCTTTGACACGCGGGACCGTTTGGTGACGAAGCTCGGCGCCGTGTGGGACAGCGGCGGTGCCGATGTGGTGCTGACCCCCTGCGATGCGTCCGGCAAGACCTATACCGTTTCCGGCAAGGGCACAAAGGAGCCGGAAAATCCGGCGGACGGGCAGCTGTTCCTCAAGGTGAACAACATCCAGAAGCCGTACAGCAGCGAAAGCGTGCTGGAAGTCTACAATGAGGCTTCGGGCAACTGGTCGGCCATCGAGCTGAAGTGGTGCCGGATCGAGGCGGGCGGAATCGGGAAAGACTTTGCCGTCTGGGATACCGTGACGGTGAGCGGCGTGGAGGACGGCGATGACCTGCACTGGAAGGAGCTGAAAGGGGACCGCATCGTCACGGCGCGCGGCGACGACTGGGTGCAGGTGCAGGCCGAGCCGGGCGGCGATTATTTCTACGGGACACTGACCAAGGGCCGGGAGATGCTCCGCTGGACCGGCATCGACGGCAAAGGCGCGACGATGGAAGGAAACACCGATGCCTTCCGGCTGGAACGCCGGGTGCCGGACCTGGATTATCTGACCGAGTGCGATAACCGGCTGTGGGGCTGCGCGCAGAATGAGAACGTCATCTACGGCTGCAAGCTGGGCGACCCTACCAACTGGTTCTCCTACCGCGGCATCGCGGAGGACAGCTATGCGGTCACGGTGGGCAGCGACGGGCCGTTTACCGGCGCGGCTACCTGCCTGGGGTCGGTGCTGTTCTTCAAGGAGAACGCTCTGCACAAGCTCTACGGCTCCAAGCCGTCGGATTTCCAGCTCAGCTCCCTGCGCTGCCGTGGGGTGGCCCGGAACGCGGCCGGCAGCCTCTGCGTGCTGAACGAGACACTTTACTATCTCTCGCCGGACGGTGTAATGGCCTGGGATGGGAGCATCCCCACCAAGGTGTCCGAAAAACTGAACACGGCCCGGCTCTCCAACGTGCAGACGGCGGTGGGCGGTGCGCTGGATGGCCGCTATTACCTTTATCTGGCGCGGGACAGCGGCCGGGAAGGAGACGCGCTCGAAGAGCGGCTCCTCGTCTACGACACCGAGCGGGGACTCTGGCAGGAGGAAGACGGCTGCTCCTACGCCATGGCCAGCACCGGCGGGCAGCTCTACCTCTGGGATGGGCACGACATCTGGGCCGCCGACCCCAGCCGCGAACGGGACTGGAAGACCACCGAGGGTGTGGAGGAGACGGTGGACTTTGAACTCATCACGGGTGCGTTCGGGATGGACGAGGCTGAGGACCGGTATCTCTCCCGGCTGACGCTCCAGATGGATGCCGTATGTGCCAGCAATGTGGAACTGGCGATCTGCTACGACGACGGCCCCTGGGAGAAGCTGGCAGAATGGGCCGTGGCCGGGAAGCAGAAGCGGTTCGACCTGCACCTCGCGCCCCGCCGCTGCGGCATGTTCCGGCTGCGGCTGACCGGCAAAGGGCAGATCACCCTGCGCAGTCTGGCGCGCACCCTTGCGACGGCGCGGGGCAGACTGATGGAACAGGAGGCATGACAGGATGGCAAGCATTTCGGGCCTGAGCAAGCTGGGCCTGCCGAAGCTGAGTGAGAAGATGGACCCGGAGGATGCCCGCGCACTGCGGAACTACCTCTACCAGATGCAGGAGCAGCTGCAATACGTTCTGAGCAATCTGGACGTGGAGAACGTCTCGGACGAGCTGGGGGCGAAGCTGCGGAAACTGCAGTGAGAAAGGAGACTCTATGGCAAGCGACAAGAAAAAGAACTACTCCACCGAGGGGCTGAACAGCCGCCAGGAGGTGCAGGATGCACTGGCGTCGGCGGGGTATCAGCCCTCTGAGCAGGTGACGGAAGCGGAAGCGGCCCTGAAGGCGCAGCAGAGCGCTGCCCCCGGCGACTACCAGAGCCGGTATCAGGACCAGATCGACCGCACCCTGAACGACCTGAACGCGCGGAGAGCGTTCCACTACAACTACGCGCAGGACCCGCTGTACCAGCAGTATGCGCAGGCGTACACCCAGAACGCCCACAACGCCAGCGCCGATGCTGCCGCACAGGCCGCCGCGCTGACGGGCGGCTACGGCTCAAGCTATGCGGCCAGCGTGGCCCAGCAGGCCTACCAGCAGCAGATCGGGGCGCTGAATCAGGCCATCCCGACGCTGTATCAGCTGGCGCTGGACACCTACGACAGCGGCGGCGATGCGCTGGTCTTCCGGCTGGACCAGCTCAACACGCAGGAGCAGAACGCGCAGGGGCTGTATCAGCAGAAACTTTCGGACTATTACACCCGGCTGGAACAGCTGGGCAACGCCTACAATACGGCCTATCAGCAGGACTACGGCCAGTATCAGGACTACCTGAGCCGTCTGGACACCCTGTATGGCAACTACGCCGCGCAGGAGCAGGAGGCCGCTGCCCGGAAGCAGCAGCGGTTCAACAATGCGGTCACGGTGCTGGGCCTCATCGGCGACGCGGTGCAGATCGCGCTCTCCGGAACCACGGGCCTCGGCTCGCTGGCGGGGTCGCTCGTGAACACCGGGTACAACATCTACGCGAACAACCGTGCCTATGAGGCAGACCGTGCGGATACGGCCTGGAACCAGCAGATGCAGGAAAAGCAGGTCCAGAACGCGCAGGCGCAGCAGAAGTACGACAACGACTTTGCGCAGCAGCAGTATCAGGACAAGCTCCGCCAGCAGCAGTTCAATAATCAGGTGACCAGCGAAAAACTGAACATCGCCAAGGGCGAATGGGCCCTCAAGCAGTCCAAGGCGGCCCAGCAGGCCCAGAAAGCCAGCGCGGCAGCGGCCCAGAGAGCGGCAGCAGCGGGGGCTTCGGGCACGTCGAGTCCGGGCAGCGGGAACCTGAACGTGGGCAAGAGCGGTGTGCTGGGCAGCACGGCGGTGCCCTACACCGCCGCCCGCCTGCGCAGCCAGGGCCGGAGCGATGCCGCCATCCGGACGGAGCTGCTGAAGGAAGGCTACAGCAGCAAGGAAGTCGGGGAGATCATGAAACAGCTCAACAGCTGAAAAAAACCAGCCGCAGCGCAGAAGTGGGGGCTTCTGTGCTGCGGCTGGGGTCGTTTTGGAACGGTGGAAGCAGAGAAACGCAGGGCCGTGCTGTTCGAGTTCCACAAGGCACGGAATGCGGAGCCACGGTAGACATTCCTAGTGGTCTAGGACCCGCGGGCTAAGCGACAGCCCGCAGGGCTGATCGCTTACGGTGCTTACGCACCGCCGCCCTGTTCGAGTCCCACAAGGCAACCAACGTGGGGCCACAGTAGACATTCCTAGTGGTCCAGGACCCGCGCACTAACAAACAGCCCACTGGGCTGTTTGTTACCCCGCCGCTGGCGGGGCCGTGCTGTTCGAGCCCCACAGAGAAACAGGAAAGAAAAAAGACCAAGAATCATTTGATTCTTGGTCTTTTTGATGAGAGGGTGCCTTGTGGGACTCGAACCCACGGTCTCCAGATCCACAATCTGGCGCGTTAACCGACTACGCTAAAGGCACCACATAATGCGCCCGAAGGGACTCGAACCCCCGGCCCACTGCTTAGAAGGCAGTTGCTCTATCCACCTGAGCTACGGGCGCACGTTGTTATCCCATTGGGTTCCTTATCTTGGGCAGGCCACCGTCGGAGGCGGGCTGCGAGAAGTATAATACCATACCCATCGGGTTCTGTCAAGCAAAAAAGTGGATTTTTTTGAAATTTTTCGGCCGGGCGGGTCGAGCAGCTCTCAGAGCAGCCGCATTCCGACGATGCCAAGCGAAAAACCGAGGAGGGCACCGGCGATGACATCGCGCGGGAAATGCACCCCGGCCAGCACCCGCAGCACACAGATGGCCACGGTGACAGCGACCATGACGCCGCCGACCGCCGGATAAAAAGAGAGCCACACGGCCGCCAGCACGGCCGCGCTCAGCGCGTGGCGGGAAGGGAAGGACTGGCCGTGGGTCTCCTTTTCCACCAGCGGGGTGAAGCCGGGCTGCTCATACGGGCGGGGAAAGTTGAGCCTTTTGCGCAGCAGGGTGCCACCCAGAAAGACGAACCCCGGCACCAGAATGGCGCGGGCGATGCACTGCATAAAATCGAGGGCAGTCTGGTCCAGCCCGCCCCGCAGCAGCCGGAACCACTGGAGGTTCAGCAGTACTAGCAGCACCGGGTAGCAGACGAACGGCACCGCCGGGAGCCAGTGGTTCAGCAGGATGACGAGGCGCTTTGCCGCCGGGTGGGCGTTCAGCCAGTGCAGGAGCTTCTGATAGCGTTCCGGTGTCATGGTGCAGGCCTCCCTTGGTCAGAAACAGGTGTCGAGATATTCTTCCACATCGAACGGCTCCGGGGTGGAATCCTTGCGTAGGTAGAGCGGGTGGTGGGGGTGGCCCTTCTTGCTCCGTTTGCCGAAGGTGACCCACGGGATCTCCCGCTCACGGGTCAGGGCCACCATCTCCCGCATCAGGCCGGGCAGGTAGTCCCGCTTTTCGATCAGGGTGCCCCATGCGGCCCACATGGTGGGCTCGGTCTCGGCCAGAACGGCCCGCAGCCAGCGCAGGTTCTCGTCGCAGAGGGCGCGGTCCGGCACCCGGTCCATGTCGTTGGGGTCAGTGGCGCGCTGGGGATATACGTTGAACATGATCCAGCTGTCAAAGCCGTTGGCGTTGGCCAGCCGCTCCACACTCTTTAAGGTGGGGTCCAGCGCGCCGGGCTGGGCGGTGCTGGGATTGATGCCGATGCACACCAGCGGGTGCCTGCCCACCCGGCCCAGCACATAGCGGTAGGGCAGGTAGGTGTGGGGCTCGTAGTACCAGATGCCGCCGGGGTATTCCCCCGCTTCCAGGCGGGGCAGCTGTTCAGTCTGCATGAAAATGTACCTCACAAATATGGTTTCCTATTTATCGTACCTGAAAAATTTCTGTAAATCAACACCTTTGGCGGAGAAAGTCTCCCATAAATCCGAATTTCATGTTATACTGTCCTTAGACCTATGCCGCATACACGGCGGCACGGGCCGGGAAAGGAAAACAGGAGCCATTGAAGAAGGGAGTTCTGCTATGGCCATGCTAGAAGATTATAGAAGCGCCCTGCGCGCGGGCCAGCGTGCCTACCGTGCCTGTGTGGCGCGCGGCCAGTCGCCGTACCTTGCGGTGCTGGATGATATCCTGAACGGGGTGAACATCGTTGCCCAGGAACCGCTGGGGCTGGTGGATATCCCCGCCGAGAGCATTGTGGGCACCAAGACCAGCGGACGGCACACAGCCTTTGCGGCCAACTTTATGCCCCTGCTGGAAGAGGACACCGAGTTTGCCGTCAAGTGGTCGAATCTCTGCGAGGCCCATCTGGAGGAGGGCATCCACACCCCCATCATTGCCTACGAATACCTGAACAAGTTCTATGTGCAGGAGGGCAACAAGCGGGTGTCTGTCCTCAAATACTACGAGGCGGTCACCATTCCGGGCACGGTCACCCGGCTTGTTCCGGCCCGGAACGACACGCTGGAAAACAAGATCTACTACGAGTTTCTCGATTTTTATAAGCTGAGCAAGATCAACAATGTCCAGTTCTCCCGGCTGGGCGGCTATGCAAAGCTGCAGACACTGGTCTGCAAGGCCGCCAGCGAGGTATGGTCGGATGACGACCGGCTGAACTTCTCGGCCCTGTATACCATGTTCAGCCAGCAGTTCTATGCGCTGGGCGGCTCTGCCCTGGAGCTGACCCCGGGCGACGCGCTGCTGGTGTACCTCTCGGTCTACCGGTATTCGGATGCCTGCCAGTCCACCCCCAGCCAGGTGCGGGAAAACCTGGCCAAGCTGTGGGATGAGATCAAGATCCTGACGGAGCCCCACGCTGTGGAGCTTTCGCTGGAGCCAAAGCCCGGCAGTGAGCCGCTGCTGAACAAGCTGAACATCTTCAGCAAGCCCAGCCAGCTCAAGGTGGTGTTCCTGCACGAGTACAATGCTAAAAATAGCGCCTGGGTGCGGGGCCACGAAAAGGGAATCGAGGCCCTGAAAAAGGCATTCCCGGACCGGCTCATCATCACCAACCGGGAAAATGTCTCCCCCGAGGTGGACGCGGAGCAGATCATGGAAGAGGTGGCCCACGACAACGCGGACGTGGTGTTCACCACCAGCATCCGGATGCGGCCCGCCTGCCTCAAGGTAGCGGCCCAGCACCCCAAGACCCGGTTCCTGAACTGCTGCCTGAACGCGCCCCATCCGCTGGTGCGCACCTATTACCCCCGCACCTATGAGGCCAACTACCTGCTGGGAATGCTGGCGGGCATCCTGAATCTGACCGACCGGGTGGGCTATGTGGCGGCCAACCCCGTTTATGGTGTGCCTGCGGCCGTCAATGCTTTTGCCCGGGGCCTGCGCACCGTGCGGCCCAACAGCCATATCCTGCTGCGTTGGGCCTGCCTGCAGGAGCCGGGAAAGCCGCTGGATTTCTCCGACTGCCCGGATATCGAGCTGTTCTACGCCTGCAGCCCCTTTGAGCCCACCGGCAGCGCCAGGGAATACGGCCTGTGCCGCCGGATGCCGGATGGCAGCATCCAGCCGGTGGCGCTGCCGGTCTGGAAATGGGAAGTGTTCTATATCGGCATCATCCGCTCCATCTTCGAGGGCACCTGGGACAGCGGTTCCAGCGGCAAGGCCATCAACTACTGGTGGGGCTTCCGCAGTGACGCGGAGCGGCTGGATTACTACGAGACCCTGCCCAAGGGCACGCAGCAGCTGCTCGATCTGCTGGAAAAGAACCTTGCAGCCAACGAGTTCCCCATCTTCCCGGCGGGCATCTTTGCGCAGGGGCATATCCCCAAGGCACCCACCGCAGACACCTACACCCCCAAGGAACTGATGGAAATGGACTGGCTGGGCGAGTGCGTGGAGGGCAGCCTGCCCCGGTACGATCAGCTGGATGTCAGAACGCTGGGCCTGCTGGAGATCAACGGCCTGAGCAGCCTGAAAGAGACGACGCTGTAAAAAGCTCAACAGAACGGAGTGTTGCGGACGTGAAGATACTTGCAATTTCCGATACCCCCTCCAAGGCGCTGTGGGACTATTGCTCCCGGGAACGCCTGGCCGGGGTCGATCTGATCCTCTCCTGCGGGGATCTGCCAAAAAAATACCTTGAATATATAACAAATTTTACAGCGGCCCCCATTTTGTATATCCATGGCAACCACGATGGCTGCTACCGCACAGAGGGCGAGCCGGGCGGCTGCATCTGTGTGGACGATCAGGTGTATGTCTGGAAAGGGCTGCGCATCATGGGGCTGGGCGGCAGCATCCGCTACAACAGTGAGGAGACCTTCCAGTACACGGAGAAGGAAATGCGCCGCCGGATGCGGCGGCTCTGGTTCAAGGCCCACCGGGCGGGCGGCATCGACCTGCTGCTGACCCATTCCCCGGCGGCCGGCCTGAACGATGGCGATGACCGGGCCCATAAGGGCTTTGCCTGCTTCAACGACCTGCTGGAGGAATACCAGCCCAAGTGGTTCGTGCACGGGCATGTCCACCTGAACTATAATGCCAATCTGCCCCGGGTGTGCACCCACGGCCAGACCACGGTCATCAATGCAACGGAGCGCTATGCGTTTGAGATCCCGGACCCGGACCCGGTGGCCCGGAGGCGCTTTTTCTGGAATGACCCGGCATTTCCCACCAAAAACTGAAAAAGGAGAAACACCCAATGGAACAAAATGAGAAGCTGCGGGCGCTGGAGACCCTGCAGAAGAAGCTGTACGCCTACAACTGCGCCTCCAACAGCCTGTATCTGGACGCTGTGACCGTGGCCCCCAAGAACACGGCCGAGGGCCGGGGTGTGGCCCTGAGCATTCTGGCCGGTGAACTGCAGAAGCTGATGACCGCCCCCGAGACCCTTGCACTGGTGGAGGAGCTCTATGCCCGGCGGGAGACGCTGGACCCCCTCCACCGCCGCGAGGTGGAGGAGCTGCGCCGCAGCTGCCGGCAGCTCACCCGCATCCCCGCCGAGGAGTATATGGCATACAGCGAGCTGACCAACCGCGCCAGTGATGTCTGGCACAAGGCCAAGGAAGAAAACGACTTTGCCTCCTTCTGCCCCATCCTGCAGGAGCTGGTGGAGTATAACCGGAAGTTCGCGGGCTATTACGATGCGGAAAAAGCGCCCTACGATGCCCTGCTGAACGAGTATGAGCGGGGCGTGGACACCCAACAGCTGGACGTGTTCTTTGACACCCTGCGCAAGGGGCTGGTGCCCCTCATCCGGGCCATCGGCGAGAAGCCCCAGATCGATGACAGCTTCCTGCATCTGGAATATCCGGTCGAGCAGCAGAAGGCGTTTGCGGACTATCTCATGGAGGTCATGGGCCTTGACCGGGGCCACTGCGGCCTGGGTGAGACCGAACACCCCTTTACGCTGGAGTTCAACAACAAGGATGTCCGCATTACCACCAACTACGACCTGCACAATGTGGCCTCCTCGATGTATTCCGTTCTCCACGAGGGCGGCCATGCCCTGTATGAGCTGGGCATCCGGGATGACCTGCAGTACACCTGCCTGACTGGTGGCGTGTCCATGGGCGTGCACGAGAGCCAGTCCCGCTTCTACGAGAACCTCATCGGCCGTTCCCGCGCCTTTATCGGGGCCATCTATCCCAAGGTGCAGGAATTCTTCCCCGCACAGCTGGGAAATGTGACTGCGGAGCAGTTCTACCGCGCCGTGAACAAGGTGGAGCCCAGCCTCATCCGCACCGAGTCCGATGAGCTGACCTACTGCCTGCACGTTATGGTGCGGTACGAGATCGAGAAGCAGCTCATTGCGGGCACCCTGACGGCAAAGGAAGTCCCTGCCGCGTGGGCAGAGCTGTACAAGGAGTATCTGGGCGTGGAGGTTCCCAATGACCGCGAGGGCTGCCTGCAGGACAGCCACTGGTCGGGCGGTTCCTTCGGCTACTTCCCGTCTTACGCTCTGGGCAATGCCTACGGTGCCCAGATGCTCCACAATATGGAGCAGGAATTCGATGTGTACGGCGGCGTGGCTCACGGGGATCTCTCTGCCGTCACCGGCTGGCTGCGGGAAAAGGTGCACCAGTACGGCCACCTGCTGGAGCCTGCCGAGGTCGTCAGAAATGCCTGCGGCACCTTTGATGCACACTACTATCTGGATTATCTGACAAAAAAGTATACGGAACTGTACCGCTTGTAATTGAATTGCGCAAAACAAAGCCCTCCCGGCCAATCGGCTGAGAGGGCTTTATATATGCTGTTGCAAAGGGCGGCGGGAAGTTTTCCAAAGCAAGTGTCCGCTGGGGTAATGGAATGGCCTGCAACAACAGCGCCCGCCGCCAGTGGCGGAAACAGGAAGCTGTTGTTGGGGCCGCGGCCAGCAAGATGCGAGTGCAAGTGCACGAAGCAGATGCTGGGAGCCGCAACCCGTATTCACTTGCGCGGGAAAGCTTCCCGCCGTCCGCCCATTACTTCTTTGCGAAGATCTTTACCTCATCCTTGTCCATAAAGGCGGCACCGGCGAAACCGGAAGCCTCCAGCTGGCCCAGCTGCTTGCCCAGCTTCTTGGCCTGGGGCAGAACGGTGACGTTGTAGGTGTCGCGCAGCTGTGCGGCTTTGGCCAGCACGGCGGGGAAGTCTACGTCGCTGTTGTAGAGCAGGGCAATCTTCTGCTTGGCACCGGGGATCTGATACCCCTGTTCCAGCAGGATGCCGCAGACGCGCTCGAAGCCGATGGAGAAGCCCACGGCGGGCACCTTGGTGCCCAGGAACTTGCCGATCATGTTGTCGTAGCGGCCGCCGCCAGCCACTGCACCGCTGAACTGCGGGCAGGTGATCTCAAACACCATGCCGGTGTAGTAGCCCTGGCCGCGCACCAGGCTGGGGCAGTAGGCCACATCGAAGCGGCCGTTGGCCATGGCCTTTGCGGTGGCCAGCACATACTTCAGGTCATCGGCAATGGCGGGGTCGGCACAGCGGGAAGCTACGGACTCCAGTGTCACATCACCGGCGGCAATGAAATCGGCCAGCGCGTTGATGGCAGCTTCGGGCAGCTGCTTCTCGGTCAGCTCGGCCTTCACGCCCTCGGCACCGATCTTATCCATCTTGTCGAAGGTGATGCAGACAGAGTCCAGTGTGTCGGCGGCAAAGCCCATGCTCTCCAGCATTCCGCGCAGGATGCGGCGGTCATTGATGTTCACGGTGAAGCCGGTAAAGCCGATGCCCAGCAGGGCACGGGCGGTCACGTCGATCAGCTCCACCTCTGCATTGGGGCTCTCGTCGCCCAGAATGTCGATGTCGCACTGGACAAACTCGCGCAGGCGGCCCTTCTGGGGGCGCTCGGCACGGAACACGCGGTCGGTCTGGATGACCTTGAAGGGGTGGGGGAGCTTGTCCTTGTTGGCAGCGTAGAAACGGCTCAGGGGCAAGGTCAGATCATAGCGCAGGCCCATGTCGGAGAGCTGCTTGGGGTCGCCGGATCCCAGGGCGCTGGTCAGCTTGTCTCCACGCTTCATCACCTTGAAGATCAGGTTCAGGTTGTCGCCGCCATCGGATTTGTCCAGGTTCTCCATATCCTCCAGCATGGGGGTGGAGATGCGCTCAAAGCCGGAAGCACGGTAGGTCTCCAGGATCTTGCCCTGGATGTAGTCGCGCAGGGTCTGCTCAGCGGGCAGCAGGTCGCGCATACCCTTCAATGCCTGTGATTTCATAGTTGCAATTCCTCTCTATAGCCTGCTCGCCCTCTCAGGCCGCTCCGCGTCCAGCTCTCCCAAAGGGAGAGCCCTTGGCAAAACCGTAAACTTTGTGTGGACTGCCAAGGCCTCCCACTTTGGGGGAGGTGGCATCGCGCAGCGATGACGGAGAGGGCGAGGCCGTGTTTAGTTGTTACTTTATCCATTATAAAGGAATCTGCCGTTTTGTCAATGAAAAAGGGCACACTGACAGAACGAGGTGATAAAACAGATGAAACAGTTTACAGCGCACCACCCCTGGGCGATCCTGGCGGCGGGGGCGGCCATTCAGATCCTGACGGGCCTGCCTGCGGCGTGGGGCGTGTTCCAGCAGCCGGTGATGGACGAGTTCAGCCTGACCGAGGACGGCGCTGGCTATGCGTTCGGCATCCTGATCGCAGCGTTCGGGGTGGGATGCGTCATCGGTGGTTTTTTGCAGGACAAAAAAGGCCCGCGCTGCGCAGCGCTGTGGGGCACCGGCCTGCTCTGCGGCGGGTTCTTTGCGGCGGCCCTCCTGCCCGGAGAGAAGGGGGGATGGTTCTGGGCAGTGTTCAGCATTCCGGCGGGGCTGGGCACGGCGTTTCTCTACCCGTCCATCCAGTCCTGCGCCCAGAAGTGGTACGCTGGGCGCAAAGGCCTTGCCACGGGGGTCATTGGCGGCGCGGTGGGCCTGAGCGGTGCGTTCCTGACCGGATTCGTCCGCACGGCGCTGAAGGGCTTTGGCCCGGTGCAGGGGATCCGGGGAGCGTTCTGGGCGCTGGGGGCACTCACGCTGCCGGTCTGCCTGGTGGGCAGCGCCCTGCTCACCGACCCGCCCCCGGCAAAGCAGAAGC
>OHRE01000921.1_pt1 | contig 12844 bp, 9 predicted proteins | sample 1578411 | NCBI WGS metagenome assembly OHRE01 (sample SAMEA3879566, study PRJEB24766) | human gut metagenome | biome: human-associated habitat; feature: feces | place: USA | collected 1985/1987 | reverse complement strand
CTGGCCGCGGCCCCAACAACTCCTCCCTTCATCCGCCACTGGCGGCGGTCGTCGTTGTTGCCTGATCGGGGAGCTAAGTTTATGCTTCGCATTGCCGGAGAGGTTCTGTTCTGATTTATCGCTTTCCGGAGAACACGCTCTGCGGTGCGATGTACGAGCCATTGCGGCGGATCTCGAAGTGGCAGTGGTTGCCGGAAGAGCGGCCCGTGCTGCCCACATAGCCGATGAGCTGGCCCTGCCGCACGGTCTGGCCAGCACTGACCGCCAGAGACAGGCAGTGGGCATAGACCGTGGTATAACCGCCGGAGTGGCTGATGATCACAGAATAACCATAGCCCGTACCGGCACCAGCCTTGTTATAACCCGCCTTGGTCACGGTGCCGCCCGCCGATGCATAGATGGGCGTACCGGCAGAGGCACAGATATCCACGCCCTTATGGCCGCTGCCATACCAGCGTGAGCAGTAGCGGTAGCCCGGCACAGGCCAGATGAACTGACCGCTGCCGCCGATGTATGCCGCCGCACCGTACTTCGTGACCTTCTTGGTGCCAACGACCACCTTTTTGTTCACCGGCTCACGGATGGTCTCGGTGGAAAGGATGGTCTGCTCCAGCAGCACCCCGTTGGTATCGTAGACGTTCTGCATGGTGACGCGGCGCAGGCCGTTCTGGCCCTCCTGCAGGGTCTTGGTGGTACCCTTGGTGTACTCGTTGGACTGGGTGGTCTCGGTGCCGAAGGGGATCTCCTCCTCCCGCGTCTCCACCTTGGTGATGCGGACTTCCAGCAGAGCCTCCTGCTTGGTCACGATCAGCTGGTCGCCCTCCTGGATATTGGAGTTCTCGGTCAGGGGAGCACCCTTGAAATTCGTATTCAGGGCACACAGCTCCCGGAAGGTCAGGTCGTTCTTCTGGGCAATGTCCCACAGGGTATCGCCCGCCTTGACCGTGTAGATCTTCTCCTGCTGCTGCACGCCGGTCAGCATATTCTCGATGGAATTGTCATCCTCAAAGCTGTCGTTGAAGTAGATTCCATCTTCCAGCGTCACATTTTTGTTAAAGCCCACGCTGATATTCTCGTCCGTCTGATCCTCGTAGGGGGCCAGCAGGCTCTCCAGATAGCTGCGCAGGGTGTCACCATCGGAGCAGACTGCCGTCAGCTCCCCATCCAGATACAGAGCGGTGCCCTCACTGATCTGGTCACTGGCGCTCTGCAGAATGGCGTTTGCCGTCTCGCTCTCGTCCATGGTCTTGTGGGTCACGGAGATGGTATAGGTCGGCTCGATGGTCAGCTCGGTCTTGTCCGAACCGGCGTAGTTGATGCGCTGCATCACATCCTCTTTTGCGAGGTTGAACACTTCCTCATTGGCCACATAGCCAACGGTCTGGCCGTTCACCTGCACAGCCAGCGCATAGGGCTGGGCCATCGTCCTGTTCCAGACCGTGACAAACACGGCCAGCATACACAGGGGCAGGATGTACATTGCTGTCCGGGGCAGCAGGCTCAGGTTGCGCTTGAGCCCGCCCACAAAATAGCGCCCGGCCGCTTTTACGGAAGCACCAAAGCCCCGCTCCCGGCGCACGTCGTTGGCGTGGGCCGCCACAGCGCCGAGGCCCTTGAAGAACAGGTAAAGCGGTGCCAGCAGATCCTTGAACATCTGCGCCGCACCGGGAAAGGCTGTTGCAATGATGGTATGCCGGGCATTCCTGCACCAGCGGGCCAGTCTGTGGGCCACGGCAGCAATGCCGCGCCCTGTGCGCACCACCATGTACTCTGCCGCAAAGCCCAGTGCATAAAGTGCCTCGCCAACTGTCAGCACCACGGCACTGGCCCGCAGCTTTTTGGCCACATCATTCATGTGCCGCTGCGTTTTGCGGCGGAAACGGTGCCGCCGCAGCAGGCCGGAGATCTGGACCTTTGCCCAGAAGCTTCGCAGTTTTTCTCTGCCCTTCACCGGCGCTGCAGGAGCCTGGCTCTGCGGCTCCTTTGTTTTTTCTTCGATCAAAAGGGGTTGCTCCTTCCTGACGTTTTGGGTCGAAAGTTACAAATTCATATCAATTATACACTCTGCCCGGGCCGATACAAGGCTTGTCACAAAATTTGGGCAGAGCTTTCACAGAGGTTTCACCGTATTTTCATATTTCAGCATCCAGCAATGCCCGCATATCCTCGGGCAGGGGGCTCTCCACTGCAACGGTGCGGGCGTGTTCCTCCACCGGCGTTTCCAACCGGATGCCGCCGGGCACCTCGGTGTAAGCCGGCACCCAGAAACTCTGCCGGGCACAATGGAGCGCCTGCCGGGCAATGCGGTCACGGTGCCCGCCGTAAAGGTCGTCCCCGGCCAGCGGGTGGCCGATGGATGCAAAGTGCACCCGGATCTGATGGGTGCGGCCCGTCACGGGAACACAGGCGGCAAGGCTCAGGCCCTGCGCTGCCCTTAATATGGTATACTCGGTGCGGCTGGGCTTGCCCTCGGGGGTCACGCACCGCCCGATGATGCTGTCTCCTCTTCGGCCAATGGGGGCATCGATGACTCCGGGGCCAAGGGGCAGTTCACCCTCCACGATGGCGTAATAGAGTTTTTCTACACCCTCGGCCAGCAGGGGCGCGGCATAGCTGTTCTTTGCGGCCAGCACCAGCCCGCTGGTGTCTTTATCGATCCGGTTCACCGGGCGGAACACCGGGCTTTCGCCGTGGGCAGCCGCCCAGGCGGCATAGCCGTTGGCCAGGGTATCCCGGGGGTAGTTCAGTGTGGGGTGGACCGCCAGATGGGGCGGTTTTTCCAGCACCACGGCAAAAGCATCCTCGTAAACGACCCTGACTGGGATCTCAGGCTGCGGCTCCACGCCGGGGCCGTCGGCGGGCAGCGCAAAGCGGATAGTCTGCCCCACCTGCACGCGGCGGTTGGCCAGAATGGGCGCATCGTCCGCAAAAAAGCCGCTGCCATGGAATTTGACCGCCCGGGCCAGCTCCGTGGATACGGCACACCGGCGCAGAAAGCCGCGCAGCAGCACGCCATCGGCTTCGGGTGGGACATTGAAAAGCAGCTGCATCCGTTGTCCCTCCCCAAAAATTTCACGCCATATTTAAATTTATTATACCAAATTTTATCGTCACTTGCAAATCTTGTTTTTTTATGGTATCATGGGGAGCGGAAAACGAGTGGAACATACGGCGGCGGGGCGGCTTTGACCGCTCTGAGGAAAGTCCGGGCCTCACAGAGCACGGTAACTGCTAACGGCAGCCGAGGGTGACCTCAGGGAAAGTGCAACAGAAAGGAAACCGCCGCAGCAATGCGGTAAGGATGAAAGGGCGAGGTAAGAGCTCACCAGCGCATGGGTGACCATGCGGCTTTGTAAACCCTACCGGAAGCAACGCCTATATGGGACGTACAGCGCTGCTCGCGTGTCCCGAAGGCGGCACGAGCCTGTCAGCAATGGCAGGCCTAGACAGATCGTCGTTTAATACAGAACCCGGCTTACGGTCCATCTCGTTTTCCATTTGGTGTATCTGCAGGGGGTTGTTAGAACCCTTCTTTGCCCCGCCGTCAGGCGCAGAGGCAGAGAGGGTTGATAACAGCCCTCTTTTCGTTTTGGTCAGAGTGTGGTATACTATCCTCACTACGGGAGCACAGTTGTTCGCCGTGGGCAAACAAGAGAGACAGGATGTGAAATCCTCCGATGAAAGATGGTTTTTTGAAAGCAGCAGCCCTCTCGCCCGCGCTTCGGGTGGCGGACTGCGCCTACAACACCCGGCAGATCCTCACGGAGCTGCGTGCCGCCGCCGCCCGCGGCGTGAAGCTGGCCGTGTTCCCTGAGTTCTGCCTGACCGGCTATACCTGCGGCGACCTGTTTTTGCAGCGCACCCTGCAGCAGGGAGCCCTGACCGGCCTGCAGGAGCTGCTGGATGCCAGCCGGGAGCTGGACACCGTGGCCCTTGTGGGCCTGCCCCTGATGGTGCGGGGCAAGCTGTACAACTGCGCTGCCGTGTTCTGCCGCGGGCAGCTGCTGGGTCTGGTTCCCAAAACGTACCTGCCCAACTACGGCGAGTTCTATGAAAAGCGGCAGTTCACCCCCGGTTCCACCGAGGTGGAGTGGGTGAATGTCTGCGGGCAGGATGTCCCCTTCGGCACCTCCCTGCTCTTCCGCTGCCGCCAGATGCCCAGCTTTGTGCTGGGCGTGGAGCTCTGCGAGGACCTGTGGAGCGCCCTGCCGCCCTCCACCTTCCACGCACTGGCAGGCGCTACCGTCATCGCCAACCTTTCGGCCAGCGATGAAACGGTGGGCAAGGCCGAGTACCGCCGGGCACTGGTGGAAAACCAGTCTGCCCGCCTGCTCTGCGGCTACCTGTACGCCTCGGCAGGCCACGGCGAGAGCACCCAGGACATGGTGTTCGCAGGCCACGACCTGATCGCCGAGAACGGCACCCTGCTGGCCGAGGTGAAGCCCTTTGCAGGCGGCCTTGCCGAGACGGAGCTGGACTGCCAGCGGATGGAATCGGAGCGGGCGCGCAACACCAGCTTTGAGCCCAGCACCGAGGGCTACCAGACCGTGGAGTTCGACCTGGCCCTGACCGACACCGTGCTGACCCGCTGGGTAGACCCCACCCCCTTTATCCCCCACAATGAACAGCTGCGTGCCGAGCGCTGTGAGCTGATTCTGAAGATGCAGGCCGACGGCCTGGCCAAGCGTCTTGAGCACGCTCGCGCCAAAACAGCCGTCATCGGCATTTCGGGCGGTCTGGACAGCTGCCTTGCCCTGCTGGTGGCTGTCCGCGCCATGAAGCAGCTGGGCCGCCCCACCACCGATGTGCTGGCCGTGACCATGCCCTGCTTTGGCACCACCAAGCGCACCCGCAGCAATGCAGAGATCCTCTGTGACGAGCTGCACGTCAGCTTTACCGAGATCGACATTGCCTCCACGGTGCACAGCCACTTCCGGGACATCGGCCAGGACGAGAGCGTGCTGGACGTGACCTACGAGAACGGCCAGGCCCGCGTGCGCACGCTGGAGCTGATGGACACCGCCAACCGCACCGGCGGCCTGGTGGTGGGCACCGGCGACCTCTCGGAGCTGGCGCTGGGCTGGGCCACCTACAACGGCGACCACATGAGCATGTACGGCGTGAACGCAGGCGTGCCCAAAACGCTGGTGCGCCATCTTGTCCGGTACGAAGCCGACATTGCCGCCACCCCGGCCCTGAAAGAAGTGCTGCTGGACATCCTCGACACCCCTGTGTCCCCCGAGCTGCTGCCCGCCAAGGACAACGGCGAGATCGCACAGCGCACCGAGGATCTGGTGGGTCCCTATGAACTGCACGACTTCTACCTTTATTATGTGCTCCGCTTCGGCTTTGGCCCGGCAAAGATCTTCCGGCTGGCCAGGGCAGCCTTTGCGGGCCGGGAGGAATACCCGGACGCGGTGCTTTACAAGTGGCTGCGCAACTTCTACTGGCGGTTCTTTGCCCAGCAGTTCAAGCGCAGCTGCCTGCCCGACGGCCCCAAGATCGGCAGCGTGACCCTCTCGCCCCGCGGCGACTGGCGGATGCCCAGCGATGCGGCGGCAGCGCTCTGGCTGGCCGAACTCGAACAACTGTTTCCGCACAAAGGATGACCCATGAAACAACATTCCAAGCTTTTCGTCAACCTGATCTTTGTTCTGGCCGTGCTGGCCATTGCGGGCGTTCTGTTCGCCCTGCGGGCCGCACACGCCACCGGCAGCACCCTGGAAGCCGAGCTCATTTACGGCGACGCCAACACGGTGCAGAAGTTTTCTCTGGACAACGACGCCACCTATGATGTGGACACCGGTTACTACACCGTCCACATCGAGGTGAAGGACGGGGCCGCCCGCTTTGTGGATTCGCCCTGCCCGGACCACATCTGCGAAAGTTTCGGCTGGCTTTCGGCGGAAGATCAGACCGCCACCTGCCTGCCCGCCCGCGCCGTGCTGACCATCGCGCCGCTGTCCTGAGGGCACAGTCAAAAGGAGAGTTCCCATGTTCGATGAAAAAGACACCACCCGGCACATCCACCGGGGCGCACGGAAGGACCCGGACCGCACCGTTGAGGTGGACAGCTCCGCATTTTTTGCGCCGGAGACTGCCCAGCCGGTGACGCCGCCGCCCTCCAAAAAGCCGCCCCGGCAGAACGGCTCCCCGGCCCGGCCGCCCCAAAAGCCTGGCAAAAGGAAAGGCTCCGGCTCGAAATCCGGGTCGTTCCTGCTGGTCTTGCAGGCCGTTCTCAGCGTGGCAGCCTTCGTGCAGCTCTGCCGCACCCAGATGCTCCCCGCGCTCTACCTCGTCATCATTGCAGCGCTGCTGGCCCTGTTCTGGCTGCTGGTCAAGCGCTGCCAGGAGTACAGCGCCCCCCGCAAGGTATCCCGGGTGTTCTCGGTGTTCCTGTGCGCCTTTCTGGCGCTGGGCTGTGTCTGGGCGCAGCAGGGCCTGAGTGCACTGGATAACGTGACCTCCGGCCTTGTCACCGGCACCGAGGCCAACAAGATCACCAAGGAGCCCTTTGTGGTCTACCTGAGCGGCGTGGACAACCGCGGCGAACTGACCGAAAAGGCCCGCAGCGATGTGAACATCCTGGCCGTGGTCAACCCCGCCACCAAGCGGGTGGCCCTCATCAACACCCCGCGCGACTACTACGTCGATCTGGCGGGCACAAGCAGCAAGGACAAACTGACCCATGCCGGTCTGTACGGCGTGGAGACCAGCATGGCCACCCTGGGCAACCTCTACGGCGTGAATGTGGAGCACTACATCCGCATCAATTTTGCGGGCTTCATCAGCATCATCGACGCGGTAGGCGGTGTGGATGTCTACTCCGACCAGGCGTTCACCTCGGTGGGCAGCCCCGGTTACTATGACCCCACCACCTTTGCCGAGGGCTGGAACCATCTGGACGGCAAGAGCGCTCTGGCCTTTGCCCGTGAGCGCCACGCCTTTGCCTCCGGCGATATCCAGCGCGGCATCAACCAGATGAAAGTCATCGATGCCATGATGAACAAGATCAAATCTCCCACCGTGCTGATGAGCTTCTCCAAGCTGATGGATGCTGTGTCCGACTGCTTTGTGACCAGCCTTTCTCAGGAGCAGATCTCCGCACTGGTGCGGATGCAGCTGGCAAGCCTGTCTGACTGGGACATCCAGAGCTATGCCGTGACCGGCACCAGCGGCAAGAGCTCCCAGTGCTACTCCGCAAAGGGTCAGAGCCTCTATGTGATGAAGCCGGATGAGAACTCCGTCAACCAGGCCAAGGAGCTGATTGCATCCGTTCTGGGCGGTGAAGGCACCGTGAGCGATACCCAGCAGACCCCCGAAAAGACCGAGGTATTCACCCCCACGGCTGACCCCAACGCGGGCACCTCTGTGGAGGAATCGCCCGACAGCGTCATTGTGGAGGAACCTGTCGAGAGCGTGCCTGCGGAACAGCCTGCCGATGAGCAGCCCGCAGAACCCACCCCCGAAGCGCCTGCCGAGAGCGAGGCTTCCACCGAAGCACCTGCTGAGAGTGAAGCCAGCAGTGAATCCACCGGCGGAGCAGAAACACCTTCTATCTCCTTGCCCACACAGGAGCAGGTGGAATCTGCTGCCAACTCCCTGCATCAGGCCGCTTCCACCGTGCTGGATGCCCTGTTCGGTTCCAGCAGCAGCGGAGAATAAAACAGGATAAAACAGCACAAGCCCCGGGCCTTGCAAAAGGTCCGGGGCTTGTTGTCTGCTGATCTTACAGGGAAGCGCGATTACTCAGCGTCGCCCAGCTCAAAGGTCTTGACAGAGACAGTGCCGTTGCGGCCAGCCTTGTCGGTACGCAGATACTGGCGGGTGGTCTCGCCGTTGCTGGTCACGTCAGCAACATAGATCTGCTCGGCCTCGGCCTCGATGGGGAACTCCTCGGCCATGCCCTTCATGGGCAGAGCGCTCAGGTCTGCGTAAGCGTCCTTCACCTTCCACAGCTTCATGGTGTCGCCGTTGGACAGGGTGAACTCGCCGTAGCAGTCAGCGGAGTAGGTGGTGCCGTTCACATCCAGATCCTCGGTGCTGACAACGCTGGCGGCAGCGGTCTCGCTCTCGGCAGCTTCGCTGGAAGCGGCCACAGAGGAAGCAGCCTCGCTGGAAGCAGCGGAGGATGCGGTGGAGGATGCGGTGGAAGATGCACTATTGGAGCAGCCAGTCATGGCAACAGCCAGCACAGCAGCGGTCAGTGCCAGACCCAGAGTACGATTGATTCTCATGTGATAGTCTCCTTCTATTCTGAAACCATATCAATTCCTGCGCCCGGCGTAAACCTTGTACGCACCGGGCGTGCACGTGCTAGTCTACCACAATTGACTATATTGTTCAAGACTTTACACAAAAAATAGCCCTCTCGGTCACGCTGTCGCATGACTGAGAGGGCCGATATTACTTCAGGATCTCCTGCAGCACGCTGTGGCCGTCCAGGCTGGAAGCATCCACGCCCAGATATTCACACACGGTCTGTGCAATGGTGCCAAAGCAGAGCCGGGTGCCCAAATCCACACCGGGCTTCACGCCCTTGCCGCAGACCAGATACGGCACATACTCGCGGGTATGGTCGGTGGTCTTGGTGTAGGAGGGGTCGCAGCCGTGGTCGGCGGTGATCATCAGCAGGTCACCCTCCCGCATCCCGGGGATGAAGTCGGCCAGGAAGCGGTCAAATTCGGTGGCGGCGGCGGCATAGCCGGGCACGTCGCGGCGGTGGCCGTAGAGCATATCAAAATCCACCAGATTCACAAAGGCCAGACCCTCGAAATCCCGGGTCTGCAATGCCTTGGTGAAGGCGATGCCATTGGTGTTGCCGGTGGTCTTGATCTTTTCGGTCACGCCCTGTCCGTCAAAGATATCAAAGATCTTGCCCACGGCGATGACATCCCTGCCGGCCTCCTTCAGCAGGTCGAGCATGGTGGCACGGGGCGGCTTCAGGCTCAGGTCGTGGCGGTTGGTGGTGCGGTAGAAGGTCTCGGCGCTGCTGCCCAGGAAGGGCCGGGCGATGACACGGCCCACGCCGTACGCGCCCTTCAGCATCTCACGGGCGATCTCGCAGTAGCGGTAAAGCTCGTGCACGGGCACCAGCTCCTCGTGGGCAGCCACCTGGAACACGCTGTCGGCGCTGGTGTAGACGATGAGGGCATTTTCCTTCATGGCCTGCTCGCCGTAGTCCTTCAGCACCTCGGTGCCGGAATAGGGCAGATTGCAGAGGACTTTGTGGCCGGTTTTTGCCTCAAACTCCTGAATGAGCTCCTCCGGGAAGCCGTTGGGGAAGGTGGGCAGCGGGTTCGGGCTGACCACACCGGCGATTTCCCAGTGGCCGATGGTGGTATCCTTGCCCATGCTCTGCTCCTGCAGGCGGGCAAAGGCACCGGCGGGCGCGTCGGTCTTTTCGCCCGCAGTCACACCGTCAATGTTGAACAGGCCCAGCTTTTTCAGGTTGGGGCAGTTGAAATTGGGATGCCCTGCAATGGCTCCCAGCGTGTTGGTGCCCTCGTCGCCAAAGGCGGCTGCATCCGGCTCCGCGCCGATGCCAAAGCTGTCCAGTACGATCAAAAATACACGCTTTTCCATATGTTTTCACTCCATTTTCCTCCGGGGCTGCCCCGGAACAGTCGCACTTTTGCTTACCTTCATTATAAGCAAATCCCGCCGGTTATGCAAGCGCTTTGTGGTGGAAAGTTTTTTGTTCAAACCTGATGAAATCTTAGCAGTTTCTTTGCAAAGATTTTTCTTGCGCTATTGTATCCAAGAGCTTATAATGTATAATGGTATGGTTTGTTGAAACAGCCATATTGGCGTATACTGCCGCCGCGGGCGCAAAGCAATCACTGCCCGCCAGAGAGCAGCCAGCTTGGGCTGCTGCGTCAAGATAGAGAGCATTATAGCTTGAACGTTGGAGGTATTTTATGAGAAAAACGAAGATCATCTGCACCCTGGGCCCTTCTACCGATAAGGGCGATGTCCTGCGCGACCTGATTGCAAACGGCATGAACGTGGCCCGTTTCAACTTCTCCCACGGTTCCTACGAGGAGCACGGCGGCCGTCTGGCAAAGCTGAAGGCGCTGCGTGAGGAGCTGGGCAAGCCCGTTGCCGCCCTGCTGGACACCAAGGGCCCCGAGATCCGCCTGAAGGAGTTCAAGAACGGTGTGGAGATGCTGGAAGCCGGCCAGACCTTTACCCTGACCACCCGCGAGGTGGAGGGCACCAAGGAGATCTGCTCCGTCACTTACAAGGATCTGCCCCAGGACGTGCAGCCCGGCGGCACCATCATGCTGGACGACGGCCTGATCATGCTGCACATTGAGCAGGTCACCGACACCGACATCATCTGCACCGTGTTAAACAGCGGCAAGATCAAGACCAAAAAGGGTGTCAATGTGCCCGGCGTGCATCTGTCCATGCCCTACCTGAGCCAGAAGGACCGCGAGGACATCATCTTTGGCGTACAGAACGGCTTTGACTTCATCGCTGCTTCCTTTGTGCGCACCGCACAGGATGTGTACGACATCCGCAACCTGCTGAATGAGTACGATTCCAACATCCGTATCATTGCCAAAATCGAGAACCGCGAGGGCGTGAACAACATCGACAGCATCCTCTCCGCAGCCGATGCCGTCATGGTGGCCCGTGGTGACCTGGGTGTTGAGATCGACTTCACCGAGCTGCCCGGCATCCAGAAGGACATCATCGACCGCTCCTTCTCCTTCGGCAAGCCCATCGTCACTGCCACCCAGATGCTGGACAGCATGATGGTCAACCCCCGCCCCACCCGTGCCGAGATCTCCGACGTGGCAAATGCCATCTACGATGGCACCTCCGCCATCATGCTGTCTGGTGAGACCGCTGCCGGTGACTACCCCGTGGAGGCCCTCAAGACCATGTCCGCCATTGCAGAGCGCACCGAGAACGAGGAGCACTACCGCGCCCAGCGCCACGCCGAGATTCAGATCAGCGTCAGCGATGCAACCGCTCATGCTGCCTGCCTGACCGCCAAGGACGTGAACGCTGCCGCCATCGTCACCGTGTCCGAATCCGGCAACACTGCCCGCCTGCTGAGCAAGTACCGCCCCAAGCAGCCCATCATTGCCTGCGTTATGGACGAGCAGGTACAGCGTCAGCTCTCCCTGAGCTGGGGCATCACTTCCCTGCTGATGGGCCCCGCCCACAGCACCGATGAGCTGATCGAGATGTCCACCGCTCTGGCCGAGAAGAACGGCTACCTGCACAACGGCGAGCTGGCCGTTGTGACCGCAGGCGTGCCCGTGGGCGTTTCCGGCACCACCAACATGATCAAGATCCACATGGTGGGCAACTGCCTGGCCACCGGTGTAGGCGTGGGCCGCGGCAAGACCGATCTGGTCTCCGCCAGCGGCAAGGCCTGCGTCTGCCGCACTCTGGAGGAGGTCAAGGCAAAGTTCCGCCCCGGCATGGTGCTGGTCGTTCCCTCCACCACCAACGAGATGCTGGGCTATGTCCGCGATGCCGCCGCTCTGGTGGTCGAGGAGCCCGGCCTGAACAGCCACGCTGCCATCGTGGGCAACTCCCTGCTCAAACCCACCATCGTGGGTGCTGCAGGTGCCTGCAGCCACATCCGCGACGGCCTGGATATCGCTGTGGATTGTGCCCACGGCAGTGTCCAGCGCCTGCAGGCCTGATCCTGAAGGAGAACATCATGGAACGCATTGCAAGCTTCTGTGTCGATCACACCAAACTGGACCGGGGCATGTACCTGAGCCGCCAGGATGGTGATGTGCTGACCTGGGACATCCGGATGAAGAAGCCCAATCAGGGCGATTACCTGACCACCGGTGCCGCTCACACGCTGGAGCACCTGTTTGCCACCTACGCCCGCAACAGCGCGGTGAAGGACGGCGTGATCTACGTTGGCCCCATGGGCTGCCGCACCGGCTTCTACCTGCTCACCCGCGGGCTGACCCCGGCGCAGGCACTGGAGCTGACCGTGGATTCCTTCCGCTTCATGGCCGCCTTTGAGGGGGACATCCCCGGTGCCAGCGAGGTGGAATGCGGCAACTACCGCGATATGGATCTGCCCGCCGCCAAGGCCGAGGCAGCCGCCATGCTGCCGGTGCTGGAAGCACTGACCGCTGACCAGCTGCACTACTAAGCGATACAGCAAAAGACCTCCCCATGCAGGCAGCACCTGCACGGGGAGGTCTTTTTGCGTTTCAGGAAAGCGATTTGCGGAGTGCTTACTCCACGATGATGCTCTTGCCGGTCATCTCAGCGGGGACAGGCAGGCCGATATAGGGCAGCATGGTGGGGGCGATATCTGCCAGGCAGCCACCCTCGCGCAGCTTCACATCGCCGCAGCCAACGGCCACAAAGGGCACCACATTGGTGGTGTGTGCGGTGAAGGGAGTGCCGTCGGGGTTCTTCATCTTCTCCGCATTGCCGTGATCGGCGGTCAGGAAGGCGCAGCCGCCCGCATCCAGCACAGCAGTGACAACTTCCTTGACGGCAGCGTCCACGGCCTCTACGGCCTTCACAGCGGCCTCAAAGACGCCGGTGTGGCCGACCATGTCGCAGTTGGCGAAGTTCAGGATGATGACATCATACTTGCCGCTCTCGATCCGCTGCTTGCACTCTGCAGCGACCTCCGGGGCGCTCATCTCCGGCTGCAGGTCGTAGGTAGCCACCTTCGGGCTGGGGATGACGCAGCGGTCCTCCCCCGCGTAGGGAGCCTCGACACCGCCGTTGAAGAAGAAGGTGACGTGTGCGTACTTCTCGGTCTCGGCGATGCGCAGCTGGGTCTTACCGTTCTCGGACAGGTACTGGCCCAGAACATTCTTCAGCTCCACGGGAGGATAGG
>OHRE01000907.1_pt1 | contig 13006 bp, 9 predicted proteins | sample 1578411 | NCBI WGS metagenome assembly OHRE01 (sample SAMEA3879566, study PRJEB24766) | human gut metagenome | biome: human-associated habitat; feature: feces | place: USA | collected 1985/1987 | reverse complement strand
TAGTTGCCCTTTTCGCCATGACCTTGGGCGGGGGATTATGATACGCGCTATCGTTTTGCCCACACGTCAGATGGGTTGGCCGACCTTTGGTTGTAATCAGCAAGACCTTTGGGGAGCCAGTGAACGGCTTGTCAACTGCAAGCCTGCCCGCATGGTTCCCAAGGTTGCCGGGGGGCGAGCTGCAAATACGGCACATCAAAATCAACCTTTTTATTTTATTCAGATTGCCGTTGACGGCGAATCCGTGCGGCGCAGGTTTTCTGCGCCGCATCAGTTTGCCGCCAACAGGCCAAGAGCAAATTGCTCTAAGGAGAATGTGCCGAAATGAACAAGCCTACTTTAAAGGAGCAGGCACATGGGGAGATTGAACGGATTTTCCGAATCCTCCTGCCTCAAAACGGGCTGGCAGTGCGGGAAGAACAGATTACCCTCTGCCACGCCATGCTGGACACCCTGCTCCAAAACAATATCGCTTTATGCGACGCGGGTGTCGGGATTGGAAAAACTTATGCCTACCTGACCGCCTGTATTTTACTGAAAAAGTTTGCCCCGCATGGGCCTGCCGGTTCCCAGCCGGTGGTGGTTTCCACCTCCAGCGTTGCCCTGCAGGACGCTATCATCGGGGAATACATTCCATTTTTGTCCCGGATTTTTCTGGAGAACCGCATCATTCAAAAGCCCATCCGGGCGATGGTGCGAAAGGGCAAGGAACGCTTTGTCTGCGACGTCCGCCTTTCCCGGCGTTTGGAAGCGGTGAAAGATAAGAAAAAGAATGCGGAGCAGATGAAAGCCCTGCTCTCTCTTCGCGCCTATTATGATTTGGACTCGGTAACCGGTCTCAGTGGATTTGACCGGCGGCAGGTGTGCGTCCCCAAGGTTTGCGAGAAAACCTGTTCTTTGCGAAATGCCTGCCGATACCATCAATACCTGAAGGAAGCCAGAAGCGCGGAGATTTTTGTCCAGATTTGCAATCACAATTACTTACTGGCAGATGCATCCCATCGTTTGCAGGAGCTGCGGCCTCTTCTCAATGATTACAGGGCTTTGGTGATTGACGAAGCCCATAAGCTGCCGGACGCAGCCCGCCAGATGTATGGGCAGAGTTTGTCGGCGGAGGATTTCCGAGAGCTCTGCGACCTGCTGGCAAAAGAAAAATATATCCTTGCGGCCCAGCGACTGAAAGAAAAGTTTACTGCCCTATTGGGTGCTATGTGCCGGGGTGAACTGTTGGAAGAAGCCCAACGCACCGCCTTTATTTTAACGCCGGATCGGGAAGTGGCCCTTCGGGATTGCCTTTCCCTTCTTCGGCAGCTTCAAAAACAGCTTGCCCCACACCTCCCACGATGGCTTCTTCACCGGCTGGGAACAACAGAACAGGCACTGGGCCTCTTTTTTACCGGAGACCGCAGATACATCCTTTACATCCAGTACGACAGGGATGGAAGCCCCAGCCTTTGCGCCGCCAGCCGGGAGATGCCGGAGCAGCTGCGCCGGGCGCTGTGGTTAAAGGACATTCCCGCCATCCTGACCTCCGGCACCCTCATGGCTGGCGGCAGTTTTGAACGAACAAAAAAGGTCATGGGATTGTCCGAGAACAATCAGCTGGAGGATTTTATCGCGGTTTCTCCCTTTAATTATGAGGAAAACTGCATCCTCTACATTCCAAATGATCTTCCCAAAACACAAATGGGCAGTGAAAAGGAAACTAAGTGTCTGGCAGAGCAGATCTGCCGGTTGGTGGAAGCCACTCATGGCCACACTCTGGTGCTCTTTACCTCCTATTCCCTCATGGGCGCTGTTTACAATCAGGTAAAGGACCGGCTGTCTTTTCCCTTGATGGAAGTATGGCGGCATTCGCAGGACGTGATCCATCAGTTCAAGCAGGCCAGCAATGCTGTACTGTTCTCGGCGGGTTCCTGTTGGGAAGGTGTGGACTTTCCCGGCGATATGGTGTCATCGCTCATCATTGTGCGGCTGCCGTTCCCTGTTCCTGATCCACTGAGCGAAGCGGAACGGGAACAATATCCCACCCTGCAGGATTATATCCGGGCTGTCATTATCCCGGATATGCAGGTGAAACTCCGACAGGGCTTCGGACGGGCCATCCGCATCGAAACCGACACCTGCGTGGTGAGCATTTTGGACCACCGGGCAGCTCCCGGTCAGCGGTATCACCAAGCTGTGCTGGAAACCCTGCCGAACCTTCGACTCACCAGAAAAATCGAAGATGTAGAGGATTTCATCCGGGCAAAGAAAAGCCCGGATTACTTTATATCATAAAGGAGATTACCATAGATGAACAGAAAAACAGAAACGGCGGGATTTCCCTACGCAGACCGCCCCATGTGGCTATACAGCCGCAGCAGCGATAAAAGGATGTTTGTCCTGATTCAGCAGATGCGGAATCTTTTAGAGGAAGCCAATCATCGGGGATACACTGTCGTTGGTACCTTGCAGGATATGGGGACCGGCAGGAGCACAGCCCGCATGGGCTTGAAACAGATGATGCAGGCAGTGCAGGGCGGCTTCGTCCGCGCTGTGCTTGTGCGGGATTTAACCCGTCTGAGCCACGATCCCGCCATCCTGATTCAAATATTAGAGTTTTTGCAGGACCATAATGCGGTACTGATCACCACCGAAAGCGACCTGCGGTATGAACTTTACGTCAAGGGGCTGGAAAACCGCTTTTTCCAGAGGGCGGCCCAAAGGGGTCTCCATTTGCCGTGGTGAATTTTCATGGCAATTCCCTATACCTTGCAGACCCCAAGCGAAAAGGTGATCAATGAAATCAAATACTTTGCAGCATTCTCCGCATTAAAACGGCTGTTAGAACAAGAAAAAATCACATTGGAAAACTGCCAGCTGGCGAATGTTGCTATTGCCGAAAAGTACGGCGTTTCACAACTCCATATTTAGTGGTTGTCGTGATAGCTATCCCAAACCGGTTGTGGTAGTCTTTGGTGTGACAAAAAAGATGTCCAACCGGAAAGGGGGTGGCAAAGGTGCCGCAGGTCAAAGTCATACAGCCAATAGCAGAACAGGCCAAAAAGCTGCGGGTTGCAGCTTACGCCCGTGTGAGCAGCGATTCAGCCGACCAGCTGAATTCCTTTGCCACCCAAGTGGACTATTACACCAGTTACATTAGGGCGAAAGAAGAATGGGAATTCGCAGGGATGTATGCGGATGAAGCGGTCTCCGGTACCACAGCCGACAAGCGGGATGATTTTCAGCGCCTGCTTGCCGACTGCCGTGCCGGGAAAATCGACCGCATCCTCGTCAAATCCATTTCCCGATTTGCCCGGAATACCATCGACTGCATCCAGACGGTGCGGGAACTTGGGCAGCTTGGCGTTGCGGTGGAATTTGAAAAAGAGGAAATCGACACTGGGAACATGGGCAGCGAAATGCTGCTGAGTATTTTGGGATCAGCCGCACAGGAAGAATCCCATACAAAAAGCGAGATTATGAATATATCCATAGAGCAGAGATTTTCCAGGGGAATTTTTCTTACACCAAAATTGCTTGGAGATGAAATCCGGCGATTTTATTACCTGCAAAGCCCCACTTGGCTATTTTTTTAAAAACAACACTCTGGTTCCTGATCCGAAGGAAATCCCCATTGTAAAATATATTTTCAATAGTTACCTTGCAGGAAAAAGCCTCGAAGAAATTGCCGACGAATTAAACGAAGCGGAATTGAAATCCGACAAAAAAAATTCAGAACAATGGCATGCTACCATTATACGATATATCCTATCCAACGAGAAATATATTGGGGATTCCCTTGTTCAAAAAAGATATACACCTGACGAATTGCCGCTAAGACAGCGACGAAATAAAGGAGAAGTTTCTCAATATTACATAAAGGACTCCCATCCGGCCATTATTGCAAAAGAAATATACGAAGCGGTTCAGGAACTATTGCAGCAAAGAATAGAACAGCATGCTCCCAAACAGAAAATACGGAAATCACCATTGAGTAATACAATGCAATGTGGTCTTTGCGGATCTGCATTCCATAAGCATAAAAGTAATGATGAAAATTGCTGGTTTTGTTATCAACATCGAAAAGGGAAAACACTATGTCCAATGGGTATCCTTTATGAAAAGGACATATATGCGGCATTTTTATCCGTTCACAATAAGCTGCTGGATAATCAGGATATCCTAAAAGCCATGCTGAACCAGCTATTAGAGTTGCAAACAAAGGTCATGTTTACAAGATCAGACATTGTAGAACTAAATGAAAAAATATCTGAACTCATTAAGCAGAATCATTCACTCACAAGGTTGCAGACCAAGGGGTGCATTGATTCTGCTATTTTTATAGAGCGAAGCAACCTCAACAACCAAAAAATCGAAGAACTGCGGCGGGAACTGCAGCAGCTTCAAGAACCGGACGAGGTTAGTCGTATCGTTGACAGCACCAAACTGCTGCTGGAACTGCTGGAAGAAGCCCAGCCTATGCTGGAGTTTGAACCTTCCGTGTTCAAAAGCATGGTGCTAAAAATCGTCGTTTATCCTGAAAGGTTTTCTTTTCACCTTATCAACGGGCTGGTGCTCGACGAAGGGAGGTGTTAGAGATGAAGAAAAAACGCTACTTCCCATTCGGATATCGCATGGCCGGTGGGCAGATTGAAATTGTTCCCGAAGAAAGTTCCTTGCTTCAAAACTTGTTTGACAACTACCTAAAAGGCGCTTCTTTAATAAAGCTGGCAGAAACGGCCCAGCAAACAGGAATCAAATTCCGAGAAAATACAGAACGCTGGAACAAGAATATGATTGCCAGAATGCTGGATGATGAACGTTATTGGAATGACAATGGATTTCCACCTATCGTTAGCAAAGAAATAGGTTCTGCAATCACTGCCTTAAGGAAACAGAAAACCACTTCCCAATGTCCCATACAGTTTATAAAGAAAAAATTAGTTTGCTGTATCTGCGGAGAAAACATAAACCGTAACGGTAAAAATGCACCTCGAATACGTTGGGATTGTCCAAAATGTGGGTGGTACTTCGGTCCCATTACCGACAACGAACTAAAACAGGCAGTCACGGAAAAACTGCTGGCTGTTTGCCGGAACCCACAGGTAGCGGAACCGGATCAGCAGCCCACCAACAGTCTATCCATACAGGCAGTCCGACTGACCAATGAAATCAATCAACTGCTGGATCAGCGTGAAGTAGATACAGACAGACTACTTCCCTTGATTTTGGAATGCGCTGCCGAAAAGTATAAGACCTGCAGCATCAAGGAATCTGACCACCTCACCATCAAAATAAAGGCTCTTTTTCAGGAGCATAGCAACGACGAGGAACTGAACCGGGAACTTTTCGAGCAGACCGTGAAGCAGGTGATCCTGCAGCCGGATGGTTCCATAAAGTTTCAGCTGCTGAATGGAAAAATAGTTTGAAAGGAGCGAACTTCCCATGCCACAAAAGGTAGTCATGGAAATCCCGGCAAACCCCATGCTGGGAGATTTGCGAAAGCGAAAACGAAAGCTGAGAGTTGCGGCCTACTGCCGGGTAAGCACCGAGGAAGAAGAACAGCAAAACAGCTTTGAGGTACAGGTGGACTATTACACCGAAAAGATCACCCATCACGATGGCTGGCAACTTGCCGGAATTTTTGCAGACGATGGGATCTCCGGGGTGCGGACCAAAAAGAGGGATCAATTCAATGAAATGATAGAGCTCTGCAGGAAAAAGAAAATAGACCTCATCCTGACAAAATCCATTTCCCGATTTGCAAGGAATACCCTCGACTGCATCAAGCACGTCCGAATCCTCAAAAGCTGGGGTATCCCCGTTATATTTGAGAAAGAAAACATCGATACCTCGAATATGAACAGCGAAATGATCCTGACTTGCCTGAGTTCCTTTGCACAGGCTGAAAGCGAATCCATCAGCGGTAATGTTACCAAAGGAATCCGCATGGGATACAAACAGGGACGGTTTGCCTTCCGCTACACCGGCTTCGCCTTTCAAAAGGGGCCAGATGGAGAACCTGAAATCATCCCCAAGGACGCCCAGACCATTCGCATGATTGTGCGGGAATTCCTGAATGGCGACAGTTTGAAAGGAATCAAGGAAAAACTGGAGAAAGCAAGCATCCCAAGCCCTGCGAGAGAGTCGAAATGGACAACACAGACAATCCTGAGAATCCTCCAGAATGAGAAATACGCAGGCGACGTCCTACTGCAGAAAACCTACACCTCCGATTTTTTGGAAGGAAAGGTAAAGAAAAATAACGGCGAACTCCCGCAATACTACATCAAAGACAATCACCCGGCTATCATCCCAAGAGAAATGTTTTTTGAAATTCAGGAAGAACTCGCCCGGAGAAGAAGTAAAAAACCTGCCAATACCAAGAAGGCCAAAACCAATCGTGGCAGGTTTACCAGCAAATATGCCCTGTCCGAAAGGTTGGTCTGCGGGGACTGCGGTTGCTACTTCCGCAGGGTAACATGGAATATCCATGGAAGAAAGCAAATCGTCTGGCGGTGCATCAATCGGCTGGAGTTCGGACCGAAATCCTGCGGAAATTCACCCAGCCTTGAAGAATCTGCCCTCCACACTGCCATACTGGAAGCCATCCGTTCTCTGGTTCATGGGCAGCAGGAAGAAATGGCTGCGGCGCTGCAGGATACCCTGATACACTGCATTGCCGGAGAAAAGGAAGAAGTCAGCCCCATTGTGATAGAGAACAAAATCAAGGAACTGGAAATAGAATTTGACCGGCTGCTGGTTCTGGCGGTTGACGAAAACGACATCATTGACCATAAGTTAAAACAAATCAGCGAAACTATCCTCAAATTAAAGCAGCAGAAAAAGCGGCTCGAATACACCGCAGAGCGTTCCGAGGTAATGGAATCCAAGGCCCAAGAAGTCATGGGACTGATTTCCGCAGAGGACCTCGACCTAACAGAATACTCCGACGCCTTAGTATATCGCATTATTGAAAGAATCACCGTACTTTCCAAAGAGGAAATCCGCATCCGCTTTGTAGGCGGATTTGAAATCACACAACCACTTCACTAAGAAGCAGGTACAGAGAAACGCTGACAGATCACATGCTGTCGGTGTTTCTCTGTACCTGCTTTTTTCGTTGAGAAATTGATGGATTTGTGATATAATATAAAAAGAGAATAACTTTTTAGAAGGTGTAGATTGCAATGTCCCAGGTAACAAAACGGGCGTTGGAGCAGTCCCTTAAAAACCTGCTGCTGAAAAAGCCGCTTACAAAAATCACGGTAGGCGATATTACAGATGATTGCGGAATCAACCGTATGACCTTTTATTATCACTTTAAAGATATATACGATTTAGTAGAATGGTCGTGCCTTGAAGATGCCAAAAGGGCATTAGATGAGAAGAAAACCTACGATACATGGCAGCAGGGGCTCTTACAAATTTTTAAAGCGGTGCAGGAAAACAAGCCGTTTATTCTGAATGTTTACCGTTGCGTTCACCGAGAGCAGGTTGAAAAATACCTACAGCCGCTGGTGGATCAGCTGCTTTTGAATGTTATTAACGAGGAGGCAGCCGGGATAACGGTTCGAGACGAAGATAAGCAGTTTATTGCACAGGTCTATTCTTATATGTTTATCGGGTTGATGCTCGACTGGATCAAGGATGATATGCGCGAAGATCCGCAGCAGATTGTAGAAAAGCTTTCCAAGCTGATAAAAGGCTCTGTATCGGTGGCTCTTTCCAGATTCAAACTCTGATTTTATCATTTTAACGGTTTTGATAAAACTTTTTACATCTTCTGGTCCCGTGATAAGAATTTTGTCACGGGGCTTTTTTTGTTTATTGTGCCCCTGATGGAAGTAGGTATAATGAAAACAGAAAGAAAAAACAGGAGGTTTTCGTTATGTATTATTCCGCAGGAACTTATGAATCATTTGCCCATCCAGAAAAGCCGAAGGATGTAGATAAAAAATCCGCTTACATTATTGGCACGGGGCTGGCCGGGCTGACCGCCGCTTTCTATCTTGTCCGTGACGGGCAGATGAAGGGAGAGCATATCCATCTTCTTGAAAAGCTGGAGCTTGCCGGCGGCAGCTGCGACGGACGCAAGGATGTGACAAAAGGCTTCTTCATGCGCGGAGGCCGTGAAATGGATAACCACTTCGAGGTCATGTGGGATACCTTCCGGGATGTGCCTTCCATTGAAACGCCGGGAGTTTCGGTGCTGGACGAGTATTACTGGCTCAATAAGCACGACCCGAACTATTCTCTCTGCCGTGCCACGGTAAACTGTGGCGAGGACGCCCACACGGACAAAAAATTTTTGCTGGATAAAGACTCGGCAATGGCTTTATCCAAGCTGTTCTTAACACAGGAAAAGGATTTGGAAGACAAAAAGATCTCCGATGTGCTTCCCGAATCCTTCTGGAGCACAAATTTCTGGCTCTATTGGCAGACGATGTTCGCTTTCCAACGCTGGTCGAGCGCTTTGGAAATGAAGCGTTATCTTTGCCGCTATGTGCATCATATTGACGGCTTGCCGGATTTCAGCGCCCTGCGTTTCACCAAATACAACCAATACGAGAGCATGATCCTGCCGTTGGTAAAATATCTTGAGAATCATAGCGTGCAAATCGAGTACGGTATGGATGTAAAAAATGTCATTATACAAACCGAAGGTGATAAGAAGATCGCAAAGCAGATCGTCTATGTAAAAGACGGTAAGGAGCAGACCATCGACCTGATCGAGGATGATCTCGTCTTCATTACCAACGGCTGCTGCACCGATACTTCCTGTTACGGCGACCAGACTCACGCCCCGGACCTGTCTGTCATTCACAACGGCTGCGGCGAATCGTGGGACATGTGGAAGGCCATCGCCGCTCAGGCCGAGCATGGAGAGTTTGGGAATCCGGATGTCTTCTGCAGCAATATCGATGCCACCAACTGGATGAGCGCAACCGTAGCGACGTCCAACGAGGAGATTATCCGGCATATTATGAATGTCTGCAAACGCGACCCACGCTCCGGCAAGGTAACGACCGGCGGTATTGTAACCGTTAAGGACAGCACCGACAACTGGTATCTTTCCTGGACAATCAACCGTCAGCCGCAGTTCAAGTCGCAAGATAAGAACATGATTTTGGTATGGCTTTATTCCCTCAATACAAACAAAGAGGGCAACTATGTAAAAAAGGCGATGCGCAACTGCACCGGCGAAGAGGTTTGCCGTGAATGGCTGTACCATATTGGTGTTCCGACCGAAAAAATTGACGCTCTTGCCAAGGATGCCTGCAATACCACAACCTGCTTTATGCCGTATATCAACGCCTTTTTCCAGCCGAGAAAAGAATCCGACCGCCCAAAGGTAGTGCCGCAGGGCGCTGTGAACTTCGCTTTCATCGGTCAATTTGCCGAGACACCGCGGGATACCATTTTCACTACTGAGTATTCCATGCGCACAGGTATGGAGTCTGTCTATACCCTGCTGGATATTGACCGCGGTGTACCGGAGGTTTGGGGCAGCAAATACGACGTGCGTGAGATCCTGCGAGCCTGTTATTATGCCATTGACAAAAAGCCGTTATTGGAGGCGGAATTGCCCTTTGCGGAAAAAGAGCTGCTGAAGCTCGCTATAAAAAAAGTAAGGGGAACCGATTTGGAGCTTTTGCTGAAGGATAGCGGTTTGATCCAATAAATGCATGAGAATAGAGGCCGAAATTTGGAACCCAAAAATGAGACATCCAAATTCCAGCCTCTTTTTCTACGATGAAACCCCGAGATTCAAGCTGACTTTTCCGTGTTGCCCGCTCTTGCAGAAATAGGACATCCGAAAAGCAAAAATTAGAAAATCACGCTATATATAGAAACGAATCTTTTCCGGATCAGAAGTTCTCATTTTCATTGGGTATCTTTTTTGTAGCGCAAACCCACCAGGCTGAGCTTGGACGCATATCGCGTTCCGGGTTCGGCTTTTTTCTTTTGTCTTACCACTTGCGCTGATATCGGGTATCTATTTTGTCAACGCTTCTCAAGCAAAAAAGAGATCGATATTTGGAACTCAAAAATGAAACATCCGGGTTTCTCTCTCTTTTATTATGACTAAACCACAAATTGTATCGTTTTTCGGCTTACCTTCAGTTGTAGGAATGGAATCTCCAAGCAGAATAGAATGAGGGGGAGGTATTCTGGATACAGCGTATAACAAAAACTTTTTCTTCTATTGACTCTCACGCAGCGTCATACCCTATACTATAGGTACACGGAAGAGGAGGAAACGCTATGAAAACAGTAAAGGAAGTCAGCCGTTTGACGGGCGTGAGTATACGCACGCTGCATTATTATGATTCCATAGGATTACTGCGGCCGACACAGGTCACGGAGTCCGGCTACCGTCTGTATGACGAAACGGCCTTAGAACGACTGCAATATATTTTGCTGTTTCGGGAATTGCGTTTTTCTCTAAAGGAGATCAATGGGATTATGAGCTGTCCGTCTTTTGACCGCAACCAAGCTTTGGATCAGCAGATCAAGCTGCTCCAGCTCCAGAAGGAGCATATAGAAAATCTCATCGACCTTGCTCGTGGAATACAGATGATAGGAGTGCAGGCATTGGATTTTTCCGCCTTTGACACACAAAAAATTGATGATTACGCTGCTCAAGCGAAAGCTGTCTGGGGAAAGACGGAAGCATATCGGGAATTTGAAGAAAAAGATAAGGTCCGTACAAAAGCAGAGCAGGAGGTATTGTCAAAGCAGTTGATTGGTATTTTTCAAGAATTCGGCGCCTATCGAGATTGGAAAGCGGAGGAGGCTCCGGTACAAGAGTTGGTACGGAAACTGCGGCAGTTTATCAATGATCATTTTTACACCTGTACACCGGAGATTTTGCGATTCCTTGGCAAAATGTACGCCGGTGGGGGGAGTATGACAGATAACATTGACAAGTCATGCGGAGAGGGGACTGCGGACTTTGCGGCTTCAGCGATTTGTTACTATTGTGAAAGCCTTGGTGCTAAGCCATGAAAACAGATTTTAGAGGGTATCACAAAACTGAGTCAGAGATCGCCGAGAAAAATAAAAGCTTATACGATACAACTTCTTAGATAATTTTTGATGTGCGCTAGGGAAACGGACAGCGCTGAGATCCTGATGAATTTAGAAGGGATCTCTGCGTTTTTCCGTAAAACGCAGAAAAAATAACCACTAAATTTTCGAGGAAGCCAGATAACATTTTTTGCTTTACTAAAAAGGATAGGGGCTGTATAATACTACTATAAGAAACAAAGCCTGTGTTGTATATGAATATAATGGAGGGATTTACTTGAAGATTACCAATGATATTAAGTATGTAGGCGTTAATGACCACGAGATTGACTTATTTGAAGGACAATATGTGGTGGAAAACGGGATGGCATATAATTCTTATGTCATCATGGATGAAAAAATCGCGGTAATGGATACGGTAGACGCCCGGTTTACCCATGAATGGCTTGATAATATCGAAAATATTATAGGTTCCCGCCAGCCGGATTATTTGGTCATCCAACATATGGAGCCCGACCATTCTGCGAATATCGCTAACTTTATGAACGTGTATCAGAATACTAAAATTGTATCCACAGAAAAAGCTTTCGCAATGATGAGACAATTTTTCGGTACGGATTTTGAAGGCCGCAAGATTGTGGTCGGAGAAGGGGATACCCTCTCTTTAGGTAAGCACACTTTGACCTTTGTGCTGGCGCCTATGGTCCACTGGCCGGAGGTCATGGTTACCTATGACAGTGCTGATAAGGTGCTGTTTTCTGCCGATGGCTTTGGAAAATTCGGCGCTTTGGATGTAGAAGAGGATTGGGCGTGCGAGGCTCGCCGCTATTACATTGGGATTGTGGGCAAGTACGGCGTACAGGTTCAGAATCTGCTGAAAAAGGCGTCTGGGTTGGATATTCAGATTATCTGTCCCCTGCACGGCCCTGTGCTTACCGAGAACCTTGGCTATTATCTGAATCTTTATCAGACCTGGTCTTCTTATGCGGCGGAAACCGAAGGAATCGTTATCGCCTATACCTCTGTTTACGGCCATACAAAAAAGGCGGTGGAGACCTTAGCGGACAAGCTTCTAAAGGAGGGATGTCCGAAGGTTGTAGTGCATGACTTAGCCCGCTGTGATATAGCGGAGGCCGTGGAGGATGCTTTCCGTTACAGCAAGCTGGTGTTGGCAACTACCACCTATAATGCCGACATTTTCCCATTTATGCGGGAATTTATCCATCATCTTACCGAGCGTAATTTCCAAAACCGAGTAATTGGCTTGATGGAAAATGGAAGCTGGGCTCCTTTAGCTGCTAAGACGATGAAGCAGATGCTTGCCGGCTGCAAAAACCTGACCTTTGCCGAGAACGTGGTGCATATTAAGTCAGCCTTGAATGAGGAAAGCGCCGGTCAGCTGGAGGCATTAGCGGCGGAGCTTTGCCATGATTATCTGGAGCAGCAAAGTGAGACCGCCAATAAAAATGATCTGACGGCTCTGTTCAAAATTGGATATGGCCTGTATGTGGTAACGTCAAACGACGGCAAGAAGGATAACGGCTTGATTGTCAATACGGTGACTCAGGTAACCGATACCCCGAACCGTGTGGCTGTCACTATCAATAAGCAGAATTATTCCCATCACGTCATTAAGCAGACCGGCATTATGAACGTCAACTGCCTGTCCACTGCCGCCCCGTTTAAGGTGTTTGAGACCTTTGGCTTCCAAAGCGGAAGAACAGTCGATAAGTTTGCCGATTGTACTCCGCTTCGGTCTGATAATGGCTTGGTATTTCTGCCAAGGTATATTAATGCCTTTATGTCTCTTAAGGTGGAGCAGTATGTGGATTTCGGAACTCACGGTATGTTCATCTGCAGCATTACCGAGGCTAGGGTGATTTCCAATGCGGAAACGATGACTTACACCTATTACCAAAATAATGTTAAGCCCAAGCCTCAGACAGAGGGGAAGAAGGGCTTTGTGTGCAAAATCTGTGGTTACATT
>OHRE01000901.1_pt1 | contig 13041 bp, 10 predicted proteins | sample 1578411 | NCBI WGS metagenome assembly OHRE01 (sample SAMEA3879566, study PRJEB24766) | human gut metagenome | biome: human-associated habitat; feature: feces | place: USA | collected 1985/1987 | reverse complement strand
TGGCGGGTGTTCAGTTCCTTCACCTCCTGCGCCAGCATCGTGCTCAGCGTGTCCGTGGCGCGGTGCAGGTTGTCCAGCCCCTTGCCCGCCGAAGGTCGTATCTTCTGCGCCATTCGGTTCATTTCACATCCTTTCGTTTTGATTTGTCAATATAATACCACCAATCATTTTTTCGCAACAGTGCAACCTTTCGCAGGCCCGCTCTGTAATTTTTCAAATCCGTTTTCCATTCTGTACAATCTCGCCGTGCAAAAATTCCCCTGTCCGCGTTCTTTTTCCGCAAACAGGGGGATCTGCCCTCAATTTTTTAAGGAGAAGCATAAAATGGGCTGGCGTATCGTTTTCAAATGGTTTATACTAGAACTAAACTTCGTCTCATTTCGACCTTCGGAGGTTTTTTATGGTACACCCCGATCAGCTGCCTGCGCAGCTTGCCCGCAGGTTCTGGCCCGAATGGCGGCTCGTGTTTTTCTCCGCCTTCGGGTTTGGCCTGCTCGCGCACTTTTATAAGATGGCCAACTGGCTCCCCAACTGGGATTCCCTCGTCTTCCGGTACGATGCCCAGCAGATGCTGCAATATGGCCGCTATTTTCTCTCGCTGGCCTGCTGGCTCAGCTCCTATTACGACCTGCCATGGCTGAACCTGCTGCTGGGCTTGTTGTTCCTGGCTGGTTCAACGGTCTGCGTGGCGGCGCTGCTGCACCTGAAAAAGCCGGTGGCGCTGGTGCTGACCGGGGCTTTGATCGCGGTCTTTCCCACCGTCACCTCCACCTTTGCCTATGAATACGTCGCCGACGGCTACTGTCTGGCCATGCTGGCCGCCTGCCTCAGCGCGCTTCTGCTCACCCGGCCGGGCTGGCGTTCCTTCTTCGCGGGGGCAGCCTGCCTGTGGTTCTCCGTGGGCATCTATCAGGCTTATCTGACCGTCACCATCACCCTGCTTCTGGTCTGGCTGCTGGACGATCTGCTCTTTCACCGCCGCAGCGCTGCCGTATCCCTCCGCAGTGCGGGGCGGTTTCTGGCAGGTGGTGTGCTGGCCGGAGCGGTCTATGCTGTGGCCCTGCAGCTGGTTCTGGCCTTTTCCGGCACCGCCCTGTCCGACTATCAGGGCTTCGACACCGTCGGTTTTCTCCATCTCTGGTCGGCTCTGCACGGCTGCTTCACCAGCTTCTTCCGCTTCTTCTTTGACCTGCACAACGGCCTCACGGTCTGGTTTGTGCTCAACGTTCTGGTCTTTGCCCTGCTGGCCGTTTTCCTGCTGACCACCCTCGTACAGCAGGCCCTTTGGCACGACCCGGCCCGCTTTTGGCTCCTGCTCGTCTATCTGGCCGCACTGCCGCTGGGAGCCGCGGCCCTCTATTTTCTCAACCCCTGGGTCGATTACCACAACCTGATGACCATGGGCTACGCCGCCTTTTATCTGAGCTTCGTGCTGTTCTACGAGCGGCTGGACGGTCTCTCGCCGCGCGCTTCCGCGCTCCGGAGCTGGGCCATCCTCCTCGTGGGCGGGGCCATCGTCTTTTACTGCATCGTGCTGGCCAATGTCTGCTATCACCTGTCCCAGATGAGCTATGAGCGCTCTTACGGCACCCTTCTGCGCATTGCAGACCGCATCGAGCAGCTGGACGGCGCGGACGCCTGCACCCGGATCGCCGTCATCGGCCATCTGCCCGATTCCAGGGCTTATTCTGCCGACCTCTCCCCGGAAATGACCGGCTACACGGCCGGCCTCATCCTCTTCGCCGATAATCCGACGGTGGGCCAGAGCGTCCTCACGGCTGCATTGAACGACTACTGCTCCACCGACTACACTTTTGCCACCCGCGCAGAAAAGCAGCAGCTCCTCGCGCTGGACGAAGTCCGTCAGATGCCCCTTTGGCCGCAGACCGGTTCGGTCGCAGTCGTGGGCGATACCATCGTCATCCGGGCAGGAGAGGGGATCGATGCAGATGACTGAGCCTCCCATCCTCTATTTTCACGCCGATGACTATGGCATGACCGCCCACGGCGACGCCCTCATCCGGGACTGCCAGACCCACGGCTGCCTGAACAGCGTCAGCATCGTGCCCAATGGTTCGCTGGAAGAAGCCATCGCCGCGCTGCGCCCTTCCGGGCTGAAGCTGGCCGTCCACCTCAACCTTGTGGAGGGCAAAGCCCTTTCCCCTGCTGCGGAGATCCCGCTGCTTGTCCGGCCAGACGGCAGCTTCTGCAACTCCTTCACCGGGCTGCTGCGGCTCTCGCTGACGCCCCTGCGCAGGGCCTTTGCCGCCCAGCTCTACCGGGAACTGGAGCGCCAGCTCCTCGCCTATGCCGCCCTCTTCCCCGCCGGGACGCCCCTGCGCATCGACAGCCACCAGCACACCCACATGATCCCGCTGGTCTTCCGGACGCTGCTGCATATCCTTGCCGACCACCATCTCCCGGTCGAGCATCTGCGTATCCCGGCCGAGCCGCTGTTGCCCTTTGTCGGCTGTCCCCGGCTCTGGGGCAGCTATTCCGCCGTCAATGCCGTCAAGCAGGCTGTGTTGAACGGCTGCTGGCTGCTCGACCGCCCCGCATTCCGCCGCAGCGGCATCCCCACGGCCCTGTTCTGCGGCATTCTCTTCTCCGGCCACATGGACGCCGACCGCGTCCGGGCCGTGCTGCCGCAGTACCTCCGTCTGGCGCAGAAACGCGGCCAGCCGGTCGAGCTGCTCTTCCACCCCGGCGGCGTAGAGCCGGGCGGGCCCTTCTTTGACCCGCAGAAGACCGATTTTCACCCCTTCTACCTGTCCGAGGGCCGGGCGGTCGAGGCCCATGCCCTGCACACCCTCAGCCGAAAGGAAGTCGAGCACCTTGGCCGTTGAACCGCTTCTCTCCGTCATCCTCCCCGCCCACAACGAAGCGGAGAATATCCCCAAAATGGCCCAGCGGCTGGCCGAGGTCCTCACCGCTGCCCACATCCGCTACGAGGTGCTCTTCGTCAACGATGGCTCCACCGACAACAGCTGGGACGTCATCCGCCAGACGGCGCAGGCGTACCCGCAGGTGCGCGGCATCCGGTTCTCCCGCGCTTTCGGCAAGGAAGCAGCCCTGTACGCCGGGCTGCAGGCCGCCCGCGGCGATTGCTGCGTCACGCTGGACTGCGACTTGCAGCACCCCGTGGAAACGATCCCCGAAATGTACCGGCTCTGGACCCAGGGCATCGAGGTCGTGGAGGGCGTCAAGCGCGAGCGCGGCACCGAAAGCGCCGCCCACCGCACCGCCGCCCGCTGGTTCTATGGGCTCATCAGCAAGGCGGCCAAGACCGACCTGCGCAGCAGCTCCGACTTCAAGCTGCTGGACCGCAAGGCCGTGCTCGTCCTGCTGAATCTGCCGGAGCGGAACACCTTCTACCGCGCCCTCTCGGCGTGGGTGGGCTTCCGCACGGCGCGGGTAGAGTTCGACGTCCAGCCACGCACTGCCGGGCAGAGTAGCTGGTCTACCTTCAGCCTCATCCGCTACGCCATTTCCAGCCTGGCGTCCTTCACGTCGGCCCCGCTCTACCTCGTCATCCTGATGGGCTTTCTGATGTTGATTGCCACCCTTCTGGTGGGCGGCGAGGCGCTGTTCCGCTATTTTGCAGGCGAAGCGCTCGAAGGCTTCACCACGGTCATCCTGCTGCAGCTCTTCACCGGCACGCTGCTCATGTTCAGCCTCGGCATCATCGGCTACTACCTCGCCAAGATCTACGACGAGGTCAAACGCCGCCCCCGCTATGTCATCGCCGAAACGCTGGACGACGCTCCGTAAAAAAGCAAAAATCCCCCGGTCAGCCGGGCCGCTCTCCGTTCAGAGCGTTCCAGCCGCCGGGGGATTTCTTATTTATCTTGTGTTACAGCGTCTCGATGCGGTCGAACAGGCCCGTTGCGCCTTCCACAGCCTCCTTGCTGCCAAAAGCCACACGGGTGCCGTGCTGCATCGCGGTTCCCAGCTCTGCGGCCATGGCCTTCAGCGCGGCAGCGTCCACGCTGCACAGGGCCTTGCGGTCTGCGGCCAGCATCGCGTCGGTGATGCCGCAGAAATACCGGCGGTCGAGGTCCCGCGCCTCTACGCTGGGCTTCATGGGCTTGTCCATCTCGGAGACGGTGCCCACGATGGAATCCGTCAGGTCCTTTTCGGTGTACGCGCGGGCGGCCAGTTCCGCCGGGCCCTTTGCAAAGGTCTCGTAGCTCTCGGCCAGATGCGGGTCACGGTAGGTATACAGATACTCCGTCTCGGCGCGGGTCACCATGCCGGTGCCGTACGCGCCGCCCACCTCGCGGATGTGGTGCCACAGATACTCGTAGCTCATCACGCGGGCCAGCACCCGGCGCTCCGGCTTCCGTTCCTGCGGCCAGGTCAGGATGTCGTAGTTCACCCCGCCGTCGATGATGAAGGCTTCGTTCACCGGAGCCGTCAGTGCCTGAGTGTAGGGCCGGGCAGGCGAACGCATCCCCTCGGCAAAAGCACTGCCGGGCAGCAGGGCTTCCAGCTGCTTCCGGGCATCCTCGCTGCCGTGCAGGCTGATGGTCAGGGCTGCGTGGTGCAGCACCTTTTCCCGCACGGCTTCCAGTTTCCGGCCCAGGTCGGCCCAGTCGGCCTGTTCCAGCAGCGCGCACAGGAAGTGATACCCTGCCACGCCGCTGCATGCCTCGCTCAGCGCATACTCCACCGAATAGTGGCTCCCGGCGCGCACGGCGGCGTACTGGTTGCCCATCTGGAGGAACTGCTGCTCCATGTTCAGCTTCTGCTGGCTCAGCACACGGGCGAAGGCCGCTTCGGCCTTTGCGCCGGTCAGCCGGGTCTCATACAGCCACTCGCCGCCGAGTTCCACAGCCTTTTCCAGACTGCGCTCCAGCAGGCTCATGTTCAGGGTGAGCTTTGCGTGGCAGGGGTTCCCCGCCTGCCGCCCGGTCCAGAAGCTGATGCAGGCCTGGCTGTCGCCCAACCAGGTGCTGCGCAGGGTGTTCAGCTCGCGGGCCGTGTGGCGCGGAGTGTCCAGCTCGTCCAGCACATCGGTCAGCAGGTCGAGATACTGCACTTCTTCGGTGGTCAGCCCGCCGAGATCGTAGTAGATGTTCAAATACAAACTGCCTTTGGAGGGGTGGTGCAGCAGCTCCGCACCGGCCACGCTGCCCACAGTGCCCTCGGCGCTGGGGCTGCCCTCGCCCAGATCTCCCACCGTCAGCGGATGGTCCAGTGCCAGCTTGCCGTCGGTACGGGCCGGGGCTGCATCGGGTTCTTCCGCCTTGGGCAGGGTCGGCACCTGAATGACCTGCACCGGCGCAGCCGCGAACAGCTCCCGCAGCAGGTCGTTGAACCAGCCGGAGGCCATCTTCTCCCGCAGGGCAGCAAAGAGCTGGTCCGTGTGGAGCAGCAGGGTCGGGTTCCCGGCGTGGAGCCAGCCGGTCGCTGCATGGATGGCGTCCAGCACACCGTCAGGCAGGCTGCCCGGCCGCTCCAGCGAGGCGAACTCTGCCGCGTTCAGGCTGGCCAGCAGCAGGTCTTCCGGGATGCCCTCGGCCAGGATGTCGGCCACGGCGCTCCGGACCCCGGCCGCAAACCGGCCTGCGGTCTCTTCGGTGGCACCGCGCAGCACCAGTTCCAGCGTGGGCTGCAAAGTGCTGTCGTCAAAGCCGATGTCGATGTCGGCCCCCAGCTGCTGCTCCAGCAGCGCAGCCTTCAGCGGCGACTGGTTCGACCCCAGCAGCGCATCCAGCAGGATCTCCACGCCCAGCTGGCGTTCCCGGTCGGCAAATGCGCCGGTGTACCAGGCCAGCGCACACTGCACCTGGTCGGCCTCCGGCTTTTCGGTATAGTACGGAATGTTCACGCAGACGCCCGGCTGCTCGTCCTGCAGCGTCAGTCTGGGCTGGCTGGTGCCCTTGGGCATCCTGCTCAGATAGTGCTCATCCAGAAACGCCAGCTTCTCGGCCATATCCATCTTGCCGTACAGGGTGATGCAGCAGTTGTCGGCACTGTAATGACGGCGGTACACCCGCTGGTATTTTTCATAGGTCAGGGCCGGGATGGAGGCCGGGTCGCCGCCGGACACAAAGCCGTAGGCCGTATCCGGGAACATCGCCCGCTCCAGCGCATCCTGCAATTGTGCATCCGGGGAGGCCAGCGCGCCCTGCATCTCGTTGTAGACGACGCCGCTCACGGTGCCGTCGGCATCGCGGTGCCAGCCCTCCTGCTCGAACACAGCCCGGTCCACCATGGCCAGCGGGCAGAACACCGCGTTCAGGTAGACGTCCATCAGGTTCCGGAAGTCGGTCTCGTTGGGGGTGGCGAAGGGGTAGACCGTCTTATCCGGGAAGGTCATCGCGTTCAGGAAGGACGCCATGCTGCTCTTGAGCAGCTGCAAAAACGGCGAGGTCACCGGGTACTTTTCGCTGCCCGCCAGCACCGAGTGCTCCAGAATGTGGAACACACCCGTGTCATCCGATGGGAAGGTGCCGAAGCCGATGCCGAACGCCTTGTTGGTGTCCTCGTTCTCCACCAGCAGGACAGTGGCCCCGCTCACATCGTGGTTCAGAACCGTCAGCACACCGTGCTGCTCCGGGCAGTCCTCGCGGCGCACCAGCGTATAACCGGGATAGTTCATGTTGTTTCTCCTTTGGGTCATATTTTTTCAAAGTGTTTGGCCCTATTGTACCACGCCTTCCGGTAAGACGCAACGAACAAAAAAAGGCCCTCCCAAAGGGAAGGCTCTTGCTGTTAAACCCCACCGTCATCCCTGCGGGATGCCACCGCCCCTGGTAGGGGCGGCCTTGGCAAAGAGATGATGCTTTACGTTATGCCAAGGGCCCCACTACTAGGGGGGCTGTCACCGCAGGTGACTGGGGGGTTAAATTCACTTTTGATCCGACACCCGGAACAGTACGAATCCCACAACGAACAGCACGATCAGACTGCCCACGCCCACATTGGCGCTGCCGGTCAGCTGGCTGCCCACACTGACGATCATGGTGCCCAGAAAGGATGCGCCCTTGCCGCAGATATCGAACAGACCGAAGTACTCGCCCGATTTTTCCGGCGGGATGATCTTGGCAAAATGGCTCCGGCTCAGCGCCTGGATGCCGCCCTGGAACATGCCCACCACAACGGCCAGCACCCAGAACTGCCACTGGTGCTTCAGGAAAAAGGCAAACAGCGCAATACCCGCATAGGCTGCGATGCAGACCGGGATGAGGGTGGTAGACGGATACTTCGCCGACAGCCGCCCGAAGATGAGCGCCGACGGGAACGCCACGATCTGAGTCACCAGCAGCGCCAGCAGCAGGCCGGTGGTGTCCAGCCCCAGGGCCGTGCCGTAGGCCGTGGCCATATCGATGATGGTGTACACACCATCGATGTAGCAGAAAAAGGCCAGCAGGAACCAGAACACCTGCTTGTCCTCATGCAGGTGGCGGAGCGTGTGGCCGATGCGGGCAAAGCTCTGCCGGATGGCGTGTTTCTCCACCTCCACATAATGCAGCTGCCGGTAGGTTTTCAGCAGGGGCAGGGTCATTGCCAGCCACCACGCCGCTGTGATGAAGAGCGCGATGTTCAGCGCCGTCATCTGGCTCAGGCCGATGGCCCCGGACCCCAGCACCAGCGCCAGGCAGACCACAAAGGGCACACAGCTGCCGATGTAGCCCCACGCATACCCGCGGGAGGAGACTACGTCCATCCGGTCCGGGGTGGTGACATCGCTCAGCATCGAGTCATAGAACACCAGACTGCCGGAGAAGCCCACCTTCGCAAAGACGAAGATGAGCAGGAAGGGCAGCCAGGTTTTGGCCACGCCCATGGCGCAGCAGCCGGCCACGCCCACCACCAGGCAGAGGATGAAGATGGGCTTTTTGAAGCCCCGCGTATCGGCCAGCGTGCCGAGGATGGGGCTCAGCACCGCCGTGATGACGGTCACAGCCGAAGCCGCATAGCCCCAGTATGCCAGATAGTCCACTGAGCTCAGGCCGCCTTCTTCCGCCAGAGCGTTGAAAAAGATGGGGATGAGCGTCGCCACCAGCAGCACAAAGGCTGAGTTTCCGACATCGTATAAGATCCACGCGCGTTCCAGCCCGGTCAGGCTGAATTTTTTGTTTTGTTCCATAGTCCCTCTCAATTCTCTCCAAAGGTGTGCTGATAAGCCGCATCCAGCGGCGCATCGGTGTCCAGCCCGGCCACGTACTCGTTGATGAGCCGCACCGCCAGCGGGATGGCGCTCTGGTACAGCGCATCCAGCTGCTTTCCGCTCTCGGTGCACTGCGGGTTCGGCTTCGGGTTTGCCACCAGCCCGTGCATGAACTCCCACTTGCCCGCTGCCCGGATGGCCGTCAGCACCACCCAGCGCTTGACCGGGTTCGAAGCCAGCAGCATCTTGTGTACGAAGACCATGCCGGTCATGGCCTGATAGACCTCATCCACCGTGACGCCCTCATAGAAGGGTGCCACCACATTTGCCCAGATGCGGCTGGGCTGGATGTGGCTGGCCGTCAGGTCGTGCAGCGGGTCGCGGCCCTCCCGGCGGAGCAGCTGGTTGTCGAACTCCGTCTCGATCTCGCAGTGGCTCACGCCGCTGGTGCGGACGTACTGCTCCACATAAGGGTGGCAGGTGCTGTCCAGCGCAAAATGGCAGATGTACCCCAGCGCATACACCAGCGCGGCATCCCGGTTTTTTGCGTTCCGGATCACGCCGCGCGCCCGCTCAAAAAAGACGGTGCCCGGCTGCTCGTGCATCGCATTGCCCAGCCGGTTCACCGGGTTGGACTGCAGCGCCTTATAGTAGAACAGCAGGTCCGGCCCATGAAGGCCTATATCGTACAGCGCACGGTACGGCTCGATCTTCTTCTGGAGCGCTTCCGGCAGCTGGGTCAGAACATCCGCGCCAAAGCAGCGGTGTGCATAGGTTGAAGGCATAAAAACTCCCCCTCATAAACTTTCATACAAGGTCAGTATACCAGAAACCGTTTCGTCTTACTACCCTTTCGGGTGTTATTTTGGTAAAATATTTGAGATATTTTTGAATTTTTCGGCAAAACAAAAAGACTGCCGCATCTTTCCACACTCCGGGCACCGCCTCTGCGATGCCGGAATGAGGAATGCAGCAGTCTTTGTTTGCGTTGTGGGTTTACTTCTCGTACCCCTTGGGCAGCTCGTTCTTGGGGTCGCGGTCCATCAGGGTGCGGACGGCTTCCGCCGCGCCCATGCCCTCGTTGACGATGGCGTTCACAGTCTGCACGATGGGCATTTCCACCTGATACCGCTCCGCCAGTTCCAGCGCGGCGGGCAGGGCGTTCATACCCTCGACCACCATGCCGACTTCCTTGACGGCCTGTTCCGGCGCCTCGCCCTTGCCGATGAGGATGCCGGCGCGGTTGTTGCGGCTGTGCATACTGGTCGCGGTGACGATGAGGTCGCCGATGCCCGCCAGACCCGCGAACGTGTGGACGTTGCAGCCCATGGCCACGCCCAGCCGGGCGATCTCCGCGATGCCGCGGGTGATAAGGGCGGCGCGGGCATTGTCCCCGTAGCCCAGGCCGGTGGAGATGCCCACGCCCAGCGCGATGACGTTCTTCATGGCACCGCTGAGCTCCACGCCCTTGATGTCCTCGTTGGTGTAGACGCGCATGACGCTGTTGGAGAACACCTCCTGCACGAACTGTGCCGCCTCCACGTCCGGGCTGGCCGAGACGATGGTAGTGGGCAGGTCGATGGCCACTTCTTCGGCGTGGGTGGGGCCGGACAGCGCCACCAGGTGCACCTTCTTCGGGCCGCCCTCCCGGCCCAGCTCATCGGCCAGAACCTCCGTCATGGTGTACAGGGTGTCCGGCTCGATGCCCTTGGCCACATCCACGATGATCTGCCCCTCGGCCACATAGGGCCGGGCCTTGGCAGCCGTGGAGCGCACGAAGACCGACGGCACTGCAAACAGCAGGATGTCTTTGTCCCGGCACACTTCCTCCACGCTCTTGGTAAAGCGTAGCTCCTCCGGGATCTTCATTCCGGGCAGATTGGGATGCACACGGGTGCTCGACAGGTCGTCGATCTCCTTTTCGATGGCAGACCAGACCAGCACATCGTTCCCGCTCACGCACAGCATCCGTGCCAGAGCCATGCCCCAGGTGCCCGCACCCAGGATACCGATTTTCCGTTTCATCACGTTCAAATCCTCCGAATCTGCCGCGCGGCTTTCGTCGCGGGCCTGTTGTGCGCCGCAGTGGGCGGCTCGTCTGGTCTCATTGTACACGAAACCGCCTGCAACGTCAACTCCTTGCCAGACTGCACAAAGTTAGCGCGTGTTTCCCCGCGATTTTAGGAATAACAGGGGATTTGCCCAAACGAATTGCGCCGATTGGAAAAACATGTTATAGTATTCTGGTAGGAATTATAGGATATTCCCTGCCCGAACGCTCCTTTTCAGGTCTCTCATCAAACCTCCGCAGGTTCTTTTTTTCAGATAAGGAAGTTTTTTCAAATGCTTGAAGCCATTCTTTCCAACCGCACGGCCAGCGTTTTGTGGGAAGCGCTGCCCCGTATCCTGTCGGCGGGCCTCACCATGACCATCCCGCTGACCCTCATCTCCTTCAGCCTTGCCATGGTGCTGGCCGTGGTGGTGGCACTGGTGCAGTACGCCAATGTGCCGGTGCTGCGCCAACTGGCCCGGTTCTACATCTGGGTCATTCGCGGCACACCGCTGCTGGTGCAGCTGTTCATTATCTTCTACGGTCTGCCCAGCGTCGGCATCATGCTGGACGCGTTCCCGGCAGCCATCATCGCCTTTGCCATCAACGAGGGGGCCTACTGCGCCGAGACCATGCGCGGCGCGCTGGAAAGCGTGCCCCAGGGCCAGCTGGAAGCCGGTTACTGCGTGGGCATGACCTGGTGGCAGATCATGCGCCGCATCGTGCTGCCGCAGGCGCTGCGCACGGCGGTGCCTGCCCTGTCCAACTCGCTCATCGGCATGATCAAGGACACCTCGCTGGCATCGAACATCACGGTCGCCGAACTGTTCATGGCCGGCCAGCGCGTTGCCGCCCGCACCTACATTTTTTTGCCAATCTACTGCGAGGTCGCCGTGGTCTATCTGCTGTTCTGCACGGTCGTCACCAAGCTGCAGAGCCTGTTGGAGCGTCAGCTGAACGCCCACGGCTTCCAGTGAGAAAGGGGGACGCATCATGGCCATGTTAGAGATCAAGAACATCCACAAATCTTTTCGCACCTATGACGAGAAACCGCATTTTCACATCGGGCCGTTCCCGCGCGGCCATGCCCGCCGGGTGATCCGCACACTGGACGTGCTCCGGGGCGTGGACCTGACCGTGGAAAAAGGCGACGTCGTCGCCATCCTCGGCCCCAGCGGTTCCGGCAAGACGACCCTTCTGCGCTGCCTGAACTTTCTGGAACCCACCGACAGCGGCAGCCTGACCTTTGACGGCGAGACCTTCGACCTCAGCAGGATCTCCGGCGCCGACATCGCCCGCCTGCGCAAAAAGACGGCCTTCGTCTTCCAGAACTACAATCTGTTCCGGAACAAGACCGCCCTGCAAAATGTCACCGAAGGGCTGGTCGTGGCCCGTAAAATGCCCAAGGCAGAAGCGGATGCCATCGGCCGGAAGATGCTGGCAAAGGTCGGTCTGGCCGACCGGGCAGACGCCTATCCCCGCCAGCTTTCCGGCGGCCAGCAGCAGCGGGTGGCCATCGCCCGCGCCCTTGCCACCGACCCGGAGATCATCTACTTCGATGAACCCACCTCGGCCCTGGACCCGGAACTGACGGGCGAAGTGCTCTCGGTCATGCGCCAGCTGGCCGAAGAGGGGATGACCATGCTGGTCGTCACCCACGAGATGGGCTTTGCGCGGAACGTCTCTTCCAAGACTGTCTTCATGGAGAACGGCGTCGTCGTGGAGCAGGCCCCCTCGCAGGAGTTCTTTGCGAACCCGAAGGAGGAGCGCACCCGCGAATTTTTGCAGAAGATCTCGCAGCACGCATAATTTATCGCAATTTTCAAAAATAGTGCCAATCAAAACGGCATCTTTGCGATATGCAGTTTGCGGATGTTGCTTGTGCATTAAAAACGCAAACTGCTATATTCTATTTGATTCTCTTACCTTCGAAAGGATATGATACCATGAAAAGAAGAACCTTTATCTCCCTGATGAGCGTTCTGGCTGCTGCCGGTGTGCTCACCCTGTCCGGCTGCTCTTCCAACGCGTCCAGTTCGAACAGCAATTCGAGTTCCAAGAGCGAATCCGCTGAGGCTGCTGACCAGCTTGCCGCCATCCAGGCCAGCGGCAAGCTCATCGTGGCACTGGAAGGTGCCTGGCAGCCCTGGAGCTACCACGACGAGAGCGACACCCTCGTCGGCTACGATGTCGAGGTCTCCCGCGCCATCGCCGAGAAGCTGGGCGTGGAGCCGGAATATGTCGAGAGCGACTGGGACAGCCTGTTCGCCGGTCTGGATGCAGGCCGCTATGACATGGTCTGCAACGGCGTCGAAGTCACCGACGAGCGCGCTCTGACCTACGACTTCACCACCCCCTACGGCTACATCCACACCGCCCTTGCCGTCAAGAAGGACAACGATACCATCCAGACCTTCGAAGACCTGAAGGGCAAGACCACCGCCAACAGCCTGGCCTCCACCTATATGGAGCTGGCCGAGAGCTACGGCGCTACTGTGCAGGGCATCGACACGCTGGAAGAGACCATCCAGCTGCTGACCGCCGGCCGCATCGACGCGACCCTGAACGCCGACGTCTCCTTCTACGACTATCTGAACGTCCATCCGGACGCCGACTTCAAGATCGTCGCCCAGACCGAGGAGGCCTCTCACGTGGCCATCCCCCTGCGCAAGGACGATGCCAGCGCCACCCTGCTGGAAGCCATCAACAACGCCATCGACGAACTCCGCGCCGACGGCACCCTCAAGGAGCTGAGCGAAAAATACTTCGGTCAGGACATCTCCTCGGAAAACTAAGGCAAATTAAAATCGGCCCTGTCGAAAAATCGGAAAAGCGTTTGCGCCGACTGGCGCACCGCCCGATTTTTTGGCAG
>OHRE01000895.1_pt1 | contig 13087 bp, 9 predicted proteins | sample 1578411 | NCBI WGS metagenome assembly OHRE01 (sample SAMEA3879566, study PRJEB24766) | human gut metagenome | biome: human-associated habitat; feature: feces | place: USA | collected 1985/1987 | reverse complement strand
TCTTCAATTTAGCCTTGACTTTTTATTTGCAGGCTATTTTTTATTATTTAGCACGTTTCTTAGATTCTACATCAAAGATAACGGCTGCAAGAAGAACCATACCTTTGACAACCTTCTGGATATTCTGGTCAATACCCATGATACTCATACCAAGGTTCAGAACACCCATAAGGAGGGCACCGATGATAACACCGGGAACTGTACCGGTACCACCATAAGCAGAAGCACCACCAATAAAACAAGCACCGATCGCATCCATCTCAAAGTTTGTACCTGCCTGTGGGTTGGATGAATTCAGTCTCGCCATAGTAACCATACCTGCAATAGCTGCCAGAAGGCCCATGTTCAGGTAAGCAAGGAAATAAACCTTGTTTGTATCAATACCGGAAAGCTTTGTTGCCTTCTCATTACCACCAACTGCGTAGAAATAACGGCCTGTTGTAGTCTTGGAAGCAATGTATGTATAAATTGCAATGATCACTACAACCCAGAGAAGGGAATTCGGGATACCTTTGTACTGAGCAAGTCTGAACATGAATGCAAGAACAACTACACAGATCAGAACCATCTTCACTGCAACACCACCGAAAGACTCAACACTGTAGCCTTTCTTTGCACGGTCTGCACGGTTTTTCATAACAAGTGCAACATAGACGATGCAGACAATAATGCCAACTACGAAACATGTTCTGTTAAATCCTTCACCTCCACCAAGGAAGTCCGGAATATAGTTATTGAACAGAGCCAGATAAGCATCCGGCATCGGAGCCAGGGTCTGTCCTTCCAGAACTACGTTGGAAAGGCCACGAAAAGCAAGCATACCTGCCAGAGTAACAATAAATGGAGGAATTCGTACATAAGCGATCCAGAATCCCTGCCATGCACCAATGGCAATACCCACGAGAAGCATCACGATCATAGTGAGATACGGATTCATACTGTTGAGAACCATCATCTTACCACCGACAGCAGCAACAAAGCATACAACAGAACCAACTGACAGATCGATGTTACCACCTGTTAAAATACAGAACAGCATACCGGTTGCAAGAATAAATACATATGCATTCTGGGCTACCAGGTTATTTACATTCTGCGGAAGAAGCATAACGCCCTTTGTGTTCACAGAAAACATGATCACAACAAATACCAGAACAATGACCATGGTATATTTTTTTAATATTTCTGAAAAACTAATCTTTTTCTCCATCTTCTTACTCTCCTTTACCTGACTTCACGATCCTGGACATGATCAGCTCAGATGTAGCTTCCTCACCACTTACCTCTCCTACGAATCTGCCCTCGTTCATGATATAGATTCTGTCTGACATTCCAAGCACTTCCGGAAGCTCAGAAGAGATCATGATCACAGATTTTCCTGCTGCGACCAGGTCATTGATGATACAGTAGATCTCATATTTGGCACCTACGTCGATACCTCTTGTAGGTTCATCCAAGATCAGAATATCCGGCTCTGCAAACATCCATTTTGCAAGAAGGACCTTCTGCTGATTACCACCGCTCAGGTTTCCGACATTCTGCTCAACTGTCGGACACTTGGTTTTCAGTTTCTTCCTGTATTCCTCAGCAACTGCGTATTCTTTATCCGTATCGATCACTTTTCCATTACTGATACCAGACATGTTTGCAAGCGTAGTGTTCATCTTTATGGACTTGGAAAGGATCAGCCCGTTTCCTTTTCGATCCTCTGTAACATAAGCAAGCTTGTTGTCGATGGCTTCCTGAACTGTATTCAGCTTCACTTCTTTTCCGTTCATGAACACCTGTCCGGAAATTTTAGTTCCATAGCTCTTGCCAAAAATACTCATAGCCAGTTCTGTACGTCCTGCTCCCATCAGTCCTGAAATACCGACAACCTCTCCTTTATGTACTTTAAAGGATACGTTATTTACCACCTTACGTTCTGTATACAGCGGATGATAAACATTCCAGTTTTTAATCTCCATGGAAACATCGCCGATCTTTACATTTGGACGTTTCGGGAACCGATCTGTCATCTCACGTCCAACCATTCCCTGAATGATCCTCTGCTCAGAAAAATCGTCTTTCTTTTTATCCAGTGTTTCAATGGTAGATCCATCTCGGATAACTGTGATCTTATCTGCTACATAGGAGATTTCATTTAATTTATGGGAAATGATGATAGAGGTCATTCCCTGCTTCTTGAATTTCAGAAGAAGATCCAGAAGAGCTTTGGAGTCATCTTCATTCAGTGATGCGGTAGGCTCATCCAGAATGAGCAGCTTTGCATTCTTTGCAAGTGCCTTTGCGATCTCAACCAGCTGCTGCTTACCTACACCAATATCCTTGATCAAAGTTCTGGAGGATTCCTCCAGTCCTACTATTTTCAAATATTTATCTGCTTCTCCATAAGTTTCATTCCAGTTGATGGAAAAGCTTTTGCCTCTTTCATTACCCAGATACATGTTCTCCCCGATGGTCATATACGGGATCAGAGCAAGTTCCTGGTGGATGATTACAATTCCTTTATGTTCACTGTCTTTGATAGTGTTAAACTTACAGATCTCACCATCATAAATAATATTTCCTTCATACGAACCGTACGGATAAATACCACTTAATACATTCATTAATGTAGATTTACCGGCACCGTTTTCACCTACCAGTGCGTGGATCTCGCCTTCCTCGACCTGGAGATTAACATTATCCAGTGCCTTTACACCTGGGAAAGTTTTGGTGATATTTTTCATTTCCAGAAGTATCTTAGCCAACTCAATTTCCCTCCCTTTCCACTGTTCATGCAGGCGGTTATATTCCCCGCCTGCATGTGATAAATTTCTTTCTTAAAAATTCTGATTATTTGATCTGATCCTCTGTGTAGTATCCGGAGTCGATCAGGATTTCTTTGTAGTTATCTGTTGTAACAACAACCGGATCGCAAAGGTATGTCGGGATGACACCGGTTCCGTTATCATAGGATTTTGTATCGTTCACTTCCGGCTCCTCACCTTTCATGATGGAGTCAACCATTTTTACTACTGCAGATGCAAGAGCTCTTGTATCTTTGAATACAGACATTGCCTGTTTTCCGGCTACAAGGTTCTTAACGTTTGGTGTGTCACAGTCCTGACCGGTGATGATCGGATATTCTCCTGTGTAGGAAGCTGCCAGTGCATTCTCAACACCAAGGGCTGTGGAATCGTTGGAGCAGAGAACTGCGTCAAGGTTTGTTCCGTCAGAGTAGTTACCTGCGATGATAGTATCCATTCTATCCTGTGCTTTTGCACTGTCCCAGTTAGCTGTAGCAACCTGCTCGAACTCTGTCTGACCGGATTTTACTACCAGCTTACCGTCATCGATGTATTTCTGGAGAACATCCATTGCACCACCGAAGAAGAAGTTACAGTTGTTATCGCCAGGATCTCCTGTGAACAGCTCAATATTGAATGGTCCGTCCTGATTGTCAAGATCCAGTGCATCTACCAGGTACTCGCCCTGTTTCTGACCTACTTTGTAGTTATCAAATGTTGCATAATAGGTTACTGCATCGGAATTCATAAGAAGACGGTCATAAGAGATAACCGGAATTCCTTTTTCTTTGGCCTGTTTTAATGGCTCGCCAAGGCTGCTTCCATCGATGGATGCCACAACCAGAAGGTCACATCCGTTTGCTACCTGGTTCTCAAGCTGGGAAACCTGTGTGCTTACATCATTGGATGCATACTGAAGGTCTACCTCATATCCTGCTGCCTCCAGCTCTTTCTTCATGTTATCGCCATCCTGGTTCCATCTCTGGAGATCCTTGGTCGGCATGGTAACACCGATCAGTTTCTTGTCTGCTGCCTGTGCTGTTGCTGCCGGAACTACCACCATACCAGCTACCATTGTTGCGCAAAGAAGTGCAGATACCATTTTTCTTTTCATTGTAAAATCCTCCGTTTCATTATTTGTTTTTGGAATCACGTTTCCTTTGATGATGTTACTATAGCACAGGACTGTCTGGACATAGTTGGCAAGGACAGAGACATTTTTTTGCAAAAGAAAAATGCCCTGCATCAGGCAAGACATTTTTGCACCAAAAATCTGCTATTGATTTTTGTCATAATTGTGTATTATTGCGCATATGGATACACTGCCACATTACTTGCAGAATTTCACCGCCACATATATGCCGGTATGCAATCTGTTCTGCATTACTCTGTATCGTAATCTATATTGAGATATACTTCATCTCGTCTGTGGAAACCGCCGTCAATGATCACCTCATCAATATTATCCCTTGTAACGGCAACCGGTTCCAGCACCTTCGCCGGGATATCATAGCTTCCATCGCTCATGGTATCTGTCACATCTGACGGAATCTTTCCCTCTTCTGCCATCTTCACCGCATATTCAGCTGCCTGGCGTGCCAGATCTTCGATAGATTTAAATGCTGTCATGTACTGGGTTCCTTCCACAATACGCTGACATGCAGCCAGATCACCATCCTGGCCTACCACGATCACCTGTCCGGCAAGCTGGTTTTCCGCAAGAACCTGTATCACCTGGCTGGCAATATCATCATTTCCGCACATGATTCCCTTTACATCAGGATACTCTTCCAGTGCTTCCTCCACATAATCTGCTGCCAGCTCTGCGATCCAGCCCTCACAGTTGGCTTCGTAAACTACCTTCAGATCACTGTTTTTCAGAGTGCCTTCAAATCCCTCTTTTACCATGTCCACATTGTTATCTGAAGCAGAGCCCTGGATCATAAAAATCTTTCCGCCATCAGGGATTGCTTCCATCATGGACTGTGCCATGACCTCTCCGACTTTCCGGTTATCAAAGGAAATATACATGTCTGTATCCGCATCATTTACCATGCGGTCATAGGAGATCACCCTGATTCCTGCATTGTGGGCACGCTCCACAGCCTCAGATAATGCTTTGCAGTCTCTGGCAATAATCACGATCACGTCCATATGCTTCTTGATAAAATAGTCGATCTGGCTGATCTGCTCTTTTGTATCTGCTCCCGCATCCTGAACATTCACTTCCGCTCCCAGCTCCCTTGCTGTTGCCACGAATACATCCCTGTCACGGATCCACCTCTCAATAACAAAAGAATCCACTGTAAGACCGATCTGAATTTTCTTTTCTACTCCGTCTTCCTCTGTATCTATTTCCTGCGTAGCTGCCTGCTCTGTTTTTTCGGAAGTGCAGCCACTTAGCATCAATGTCAGCAAACACAGTAAAATCAACAGCTTCCTGATCATTTTCCCCCCGCTCATATTGTCTACCTCAACCTCTCTCTGAATTCACTTGGTGTCACGCCTTCGTATTTCTTGAATATCCTGCTGAAATAATTGGGGTCGCTGTATCCGGATTCCGCACAGATCTCCTTGATGGAAAGCCCTGAATCCTTGAGAAGTTCTCTTGCATTCCGAAGCCGCACTTCTGTAAGATACTCGATAAAATTCCCTCCGGTCTCCTGCTTAAAAAGCTTGCTGAAATAATAAGGGCTGATATCCACCTCCCGTGATACCTCATCCAGTGAAATATCTTTTTTGTAATTGTCCCGAATATAGGACTTTGCTTTTTCAATAATGGAAACCGCTTCTTTTTCCCTTGCGCTTTCCATGTTGCTGCAAATTTCTGATGTTTTGCCCAGGAACCATTTTTTTATCCCTTCTATGTCTGTATATTCCTGAATCTCATGAATATAATTTCTGCGGTAGCTGATCGCATATTTCACGGTACCTGCAAAAAAAGCCTTTTTTTCCACTCCCATCACAAGCTCCAGAATCTTGATGCGCATGTCCTCCAGATCTACTCCCTGCTGCTTCTCCATCCACCGGATAAATTCCTCGGCACAGCTTAAAGCTCCTGCCACATCCTTATCCATCACCCGCTTTTCATAGCGACGTTCCAGATCTCTTGGATATTCGCCGTCATATTTCTGTGCAGCCGGAACATCCTCAATATGTATCACATGGCTGGTACTTTCCCGAAGTGCGATCATGGCCTCCTTGAAGGATTCTTTCATGGTGCTTCCCATCTCCTTCACCCGGCCGATACCACAGCGAAATTTACTGTCAATCCTGCTTTCCAGCTTATGTACCATGTTTCTGGTTCTTGTTACAACCTCCACACGTTCCTCATAGGACTCCCTGGAATTACGGTACGGAACAAGCAGTACAATACGGTTTCCCATAATAGGTCCTACCAGACATTCAAAAAATCCCTGAGCGATTTCCCGGAATGTGGAATAAAATTTGTTTGCCTTCACACTGGCCCCCACTGCATTTGTAAGAACGCCATTTTCCGTAGAATCACCGAATTCAGCCACGATCATATATCCGTATTCTTCCCGGATATCCAGAAGCTCCCTGTAATTATCCTGGTATGTCTGAAAATCATCCTGCAGAAGAATATTATTGATATATCCGCTTTCGATCATAGGCACAACTGTTTCCAGCTTTTCACGGATACGGAGATCGTCGCTTCGCTTCTGTCTTGTGGAATCTACCCTTTCCATAGCTTTGGAGCATATTTCCAGAATCACCTTTTTGTTTACCGGCTTGGTAAGAAATTCCATAACTCCGAGATTTACCGCTTCCTTGGCATAATTAAATTTATCATAGGCTGTAATTATTACAAAGACCACAGATCTGTTAAATTTCTGAATTTCCCGGATTGCCTGGATTCCGCTTAAGCCCGGCATCTGAATATCCATAAAGCAGATATCCGGCGGATATTTCTCCGCCTCTTCCACAACCACACGGCCTGTCTTGGCTGTGTGGATCTCACATTCATTTCCATAATTGGAACTTATAATATTTTTCAGGGATTCCAGCATGATCCCTTCGTCATCAGCAAGCAGGATTCTGTACATTTTTTTCACTCCTCTCCAGAGGAATATTGATCACTACCTCTGTTCCCATTCCTTCACCTTCACTGTATATCTCCATCAATCCGTCACACTCATAATACAGTTCCAGACGGCTGATCACATTGTTCATTCCGATTCCCGTGGAATCACCCTCGCCCGAACTGCTGTGGACTTTTTTGGACAGGACTCTTTCTATCTGTTCTCTGGTCATTCCCAGTCCGTTATCTAGGACACTGATCTCAATATGATCGTCCCATCGCTCCACGCTGAGATTAATATGTCCCTCCCAGTCAATATTCCGTATTCCATGATTAACTGCGTTTTCCACAACCGGCTGCAGGATCATACTGGGAACACGCACATTTTCCACATCACATTCCACTTTTTTTGAAAAATGGATATCTCCGGCAAACCGCACGTTCAGAATATAAATGTAATTATCCACGGCCTCCAATTCTTCCTCAAGCGTCGCATCTTCCTCACCCTTCTTTACATTGTAGCGAAAAAAATCTGCCATCTTTTCCACAAAGATACTGGTTTTTTCTGCATCCTCCATCATAGCAAGCTGTACTCCTGCATTTAAGGAATTAAAAAGGAAATGCGGGTTGATCTGAGACTGGAGATACTTAAGCTGCGCTTCCTTGAGATGTGTTTCCATCAAAAGCTCCCGCTCTATCATCTGCTGTTCTTTTTCCATGCCGGCCTTTGTCCTGGCAATGTAAAGACTAAGATTCTCCACCATGGTATTAAAAGCTCTTGTTACCTCTCCAAGCTCATCCCTGGAATCTGTCGGGGGCATCTTTACATTAAAATTCCCCTGACCTACCAGCTGTGCAGTTTCTGCCATATTAGTCAGCGGCAGGAACATCTCCCTTGTTGCCATGATCAGAAGGAACATTCCACAGACCACCACCAGAAGCATGATCACCATATTACTGATCTCCAGATATCTCATAACCGCCCGGAGAGCTGCATAGGTCTGGGAATTTTCTTTAAAAAGCTGCTTGTTCAGCTCATCCATAGAACTCTGGATATAACTGTAAAGCTCAAGGCTTTTATCATATTCCTGCTTATATTTTTCCACATTCCTGCCTCTCTTGGCAGCTACAGTTCCTGCGGTACAGGAAAGATATGATTCCGACATCTTACGTATCTTCTTCTCCAGAAGTTTCACGGAATCATCAATATTCTGTTCATTTAACTCCTCCAGCTCCTGCCTGTATTTCGCCTCATTCTGATAGTAATCCATTAATGCCTGAGAATTTTTTACCTTCAGATACTGGTACATGCTGTCCTGCACATCGTCAAAAACCTGTCCAAGCTCTGTGATCTGGGCATTACTGGCATACACATCGTCCATCTCCTGCATGGAGTTGTTGATCCGCGCATAAAACAGCATATTGATGCTGAACAGTAAAAGTGCCAGCACTCCAACCTCCAGCATGATCTTGCTTACAAGAGAAAAGTCACTCCAACGGATTTTTTTCATCTGTGACTGCCTCCCTCCTCATCTTCTCCACTGCTGTTTTGTCAAGAAAATTAATGTCTACGTTATAGAAAGAATTGGTTCTTCCATCTTCTATATAGCTGGTAACTGCCTCCACGCTGTACTGTCCCAGCTGGGTCGTGTCCACATCACAGGTAACTGAAATGACACCTTTTTCTACTGCTGCAAGGATATCCTCAGATGTATAGTAACCGATGATCTCCACCTTTCCTGCAAGATTAAAATCCAGAACTGCCTGTCTTGCACACTCCGTTGTCTCTTCATCCATGCACACCAGGATATCCGGAATATTCCGCTTCTGCTGAAAAATATCAGTAACTGCCTCCTCTGTCTCAAAGGTTCCTGTTGACAGAAGATTCCTTCCCTTGATCTCAATATCCTCAGAACCAGCTGCCATCTTCACCGCATTGCTGATCTGAGTGTATATCTGACTTTCGTTCATATCATCAATGTCCCGTTTCTGCAGGATCAGGATATTCTTCGTGTTCTCATCCACGTATTTGGCAACAATTTCCCCGTAAGCCATGCCAAGCTGATAATCGCTGACTCCCACAAAGCTCTGGCGGCGGCTGTGCACCGCATCACTCATGACTGTAACTACCGGTATTCCGTTTCTTACTGCAGTATTGATTGCTTCTTCCAGACCGGCTTCTCCATTATACTGCAGGATAATACCATCCGCCTTGGCCGCAATGCTCATATTCATATAATCAAGTTTATTATAGGATGTTTCTCTATCCGACCCCATGATCTCAAGCAGTACATTATTGGAAGCTGCTTTTTTCTTCGCACTGTCATATACTGCCTGCCAAAACTGGGAATCAGGGCTATCCACAATCATGTCGTACTGGTATTTATATATTTTCTCTTCCTGTTCATCCAACCCTGCTTTTTCACTGATTCCTCTGTAATAGGATTCTCCTGTCATATAAGTAAGTACTATCACGGCAGCAAAAACCAGCAGGATGCAAGCTGATTTCTTTTTCATAATACACTCCATTCTGTTTCACAAAACATTCCGGGTTTCAGTTTATCATAATTTCACAGAAAAGTCACTGTTTGACATGGATTTTCTGTGCACTTTCATGTTATATTAGTAACTATAACATTGCCAAAGGAGGCCGCAAGACATGACAAACGCAACCAAACTTGCTCTGGAAGAATCCCTGAAACGTCTGCTTCTTAAGAAGCCTTTAGATAAGATAACCATCAACGACCTTACCACTGACTGCGGGATCAGCCGCATGACTTTTTACTATCATTTCAAGGATATCTATGATCTTGTGGAGTGGTGTTGTCTGGAAGATGCCAGAATTGCCCTTCAGGGCAAAAAAACCTCTTCCACCTGGCATGAAGGGCTTCTACAGATCTTTGATGCCGTGATGGAAAACAAGCCATTTATCTTAAATGTATACCGCTGCGTGGGACGGGAACAAATCGAGAATTATCTGTTCCAGCTTACCTGCAATCTTCTTATGGGCGTGGTAACAGAAAGATCAAAAGACATCCCCATCACGGATAAACAGAAAATTTTTATCGCAGATCTGTATAAATACAGCTTTGTAGGGATCATGCTGGACTGGATCAAAAACGGCATGCGTGAAGATTATCGCGGGATCGCGGATAATACCGCAACTGCACTATACGGAAGCATCGACAACGCCATCCGTAATTTTGCCACCAGAAACAAAACAGCAGAAATGCATACAGAATAAAAACTTATCAAAACAGACATAATGATAAAAAACTGAACACTTTCGGTGTTTTGTAAATAGAATCTTTTTTCCGGATGGGCTATCATAGCATCAACAGCAACAAAGAACAGTTAATCCGATACAAACAGGTATCTCATTTATGAAAGGTGGATGTCATATGTCAGATAAAAAAGGATTCATGGGACTTGCAGCACTTGCGGCAGCCGGAGCCGGCACAGCCATGCTGATTAAAAAAACAAAAGAGATCAATGAAGAGGAAACTTTACATGTAAAGGAAACTACCGAAAATTACCGCAATACAGAACGAGGAAAATATGACAAAAACAGTAAAGGAATTTATTATTCCAACGGTAACTACGAAGCTTTTGCCCGCCCTGAGAAACCGGAAGGCATTGATGATAAACATGCCTATATCGTAGGAAGCGGTCTTGCTTCCCTTGCGGCTGCCTGCTTCCTTGTAAGAGATGCACAGATGCCTGGTGAACACATCCACATTCTGGAAGCCATGGATATCGCCGGCGGTGCCTGCGACGGTATCTACGATCCGACCCGCGGCTACATCATGAGAGGCGGCCGTGAGATGGAAAACCACTTCGAGTGCCTGTGGGATCTGTTCCACAGCATCCCGTCAATTGAGACACCTGGTGTATCCGTTCTTGATGAGTATTACTGGCTGAACAAAAAAGACCCGAACTACTCCCTGTGCCGTGCAACGAAGAACCGCGGCGAGGATGCCCATACCGACGGCAAGTTCAACCTGAGCCAGAAAGGCTGCATGGAGATCATGAAACTCTTCATGACAAGAGACGAGGATCTGTACGACAAGACGATCGAGGATGTTTTCGATGATGAAGTCTTCAATTCCACCTTCTGGCTGTACTGGAGAACGATGTTCGCATTCGAAAACTGGCACAGTGCACTGGAGATGAAGCTGTACTTCCAGCGGTTCATTCACCACATCGGCGGACTGCCGGACTTCTCCGCACTGAAATTCACGAAGTACAACCAGTATGAATCCCTGATTCTTCCGATGAAGAAATACCTCGAGGATGCCGGCGTAGACTTCCAGTTCAATACCGAAGTAACCAACGTTATCTTTGAAATCAACGATGGAAAGAAAGTAGCAAAAGCCATCGAGTGCAAAGTAAACGGCGTCGAGAAAGGCATCGTTCTCACCGAGAATGACCTCGTCTTCGTTACCAACGGAAGCTGTACCGAAGGCACGATCTACGGCGATCAGAACCATGCACCAAACGGTGATGCCGAAGTGCGGACCAGTGGCTGCTGGAGCCTGTGGAAGAACATTGCAAAACAGGATCCGGCGTTCGGACATCCGGAAAAATTCTGTTCCGATATTACAAAGACCAATTGGGAGTCGGCAACCGTTACCACATTGGATGACAAGATTCTTCCATATATTGAGAAGATCTGCCAGCGTGATCCGCGCAGCGGAAAGACGGTTACCGGAGGTATCGTAAGCTGCAAGGATTCCAGCTGGCTGTTAAGCTGGACGATCAACCGTCAGGGACAGTTCAAGGAGCAGGACAAGAATCAGGTATGTGTATGGGTATATGGTCTGTTTACCGACGTACCCGGCGATTATATTAAGAAGCCCATGAAGGATTGTACCGGTAAGGAGATCACTGAAGAGTGGCTGTATCACTTAGGTGTGCCCGTAGAAGATATCGAGGATCTGGCAGAGCACAGCGCAGTCTGCGTACCTACCATGATGCCTTATATCACCGCATTCTTCATGCCCAGAACCAAGGGTGACCGTCCCGATGTCATTCCCGACGGCTGCGTGAACTTCGCTTTCTTAGGTCCGTTCGCAGAGACCCCGAGAGACACTGTATTCACCACAGAGTATTCCGTGAGAACCGCTATGGAGGCTGTCTACGGACTGTTAGGTGTAGACAGAGGTGTGCCTGAGGTATGGGGCAGTGTCTATGACGTCAGAGAACTGCTGGACAGCAGCGTGAAGCTGATGGATGGCATGTCTCCTCTGGAGATTGAACTGCCCGGACCTTTAAATGCACTGAAGAAGCCGCTGCTTCGCGTAGTGAAGGGCACTGTAGTGGAAAAACTGCTGCGTGACCACAATGTGATCAAAGACGGCATGCTGGATTAGAATTGTATATGGAATAAAAGTGCGAAGACTCCCACCGGAAAAATCCGGTGGGAGTTTTTTAAAAATCATACAAAGAAAGTTGAACAAATGTAAGCGTTTACATAATACTAAAGTACTATACAAAACAAACAAAAACGGTATGCCTGTTTTCAACATTGTGCACGAAAATCGGTACTCTGTCAAAAAATTATCAATTTCGTCTTGATATTCCTTTGGCAGATTGTTACAATATCAAAGTACTAAAAACCGAAGCCGAAATGCTCCGGTAGTGGTTTGGGTTACAAAGTTTTGTCAAAAATATTATAAAAAGGGAGACAAAGAAGTATGAAGAAATGGGTATATTTGTTTACCGAAGGTAATGCAAACATGCGCGAACTGCTTGGTGGTAAAGGTGCGAACCTGGCTGAGATGACCAACATTGGTCTGCCGGTTCCTCAGGGCTTCACCATTACAACAGAGGCATGTACACAGTATTATGAAGATGGACGCGAGATCAATGAAGAGATTCAGGGTCAGATCAACGAGTACATTACTAAGATGGAAGAGATCACCGGCAAAAAGTTCGGCGACCACGAGAATCCTTTGTTAGTATCCGTTCGTTCCGGCGCGAGAGCATCCATGCCCGGTATGATGGATACCATTCTGAACCTTGGTCTGAATGAGACCGTTGTTAACGTAATCGCTGAGAAGTCCGGCAACCCCCGTTGGGCTTGGGACTGCTATAGAAGATTTATCCAGATGTATTCCGACGTTGTTATGGAAGTAGGTAAGAAGTACTTCGAGCAGCTGATCGATGCAATGAAAGAGAAGAAGGGTGTTAAGCAGGACGTTGAGCTTACCGCTGACGATCTGAAGGAACTGGCTGGTCAGTTCAAGGCTGA
>OHRE01000892.1_pt1 | contig 13103 bp, 9 predicted proteins | sample 1578411 | NCBI WGS metagenome assembly OHRE01 (sample SAMEA3879566, study PRJEB24766) | human gut metagenome | biome: human-associated habitat; feature: feces | place: USA | collected 1985/1987 | reverse complement strand
TCAAATAACAAGAAGAACAGCAGCGAATTAGTAACATCTATTATTGATAAGTTTTGCTTACTAGCATTATATGTTATATCAACAAAACTTACTAAGCGGCTTATTCCCCAACTGACGGTTACCTTATTAATGGATATATATATTGTTCTGAGGGAAAAATACTGCAGTCCTTTATCTAAGACACAGAAAATAATTTTATTGAGTATAACCAATTTTCTTTTAATTTTTCTATGTTGGAAGTGGATTTATGAACTTACTTAAAACTACATTCGAATACAAACGTAAGGACACTTGAATTTCAGGTGTCCTTTTTTGTTGACAAGATAAAGCGAAAATGATAGAATAAAGGTGAACAACATTGGATCTTTACACAGAACTCTTACACGAATGCAACGCTTGCATATGTTCAGGTATTCTGTCTGAACAAAAAAAGTTCTTACCAAGTCACAGTACGAATATCTTCTCATGAAAGTTGAAAATTGTATATCCGATTACTATAATAATTTATCAAATGCAAATTTTTATTCGGCACTTAACAATAACGAACGCATTGATAGAACGGTAATAGATCGTACAATGTTGTATCTCAAAAATATAAACAATGACAGAAATAAGGGTATGCTGCTCAAAGCTATGCTCAAAACTCTCAATCATAATAAAACAAAATTTGATACGATTGAGTATAACAGGCTGCTTGCAGAAATAATTACTTCTGCATTTAGAATATAGGTGTACACATGATCATAAAGAATTATAAAATCATACCAAATTTTGAATACAACTCTCTTGTTAAAAGCAGAGAGCAGCTTGCAAAGCTACAACATACCATGTCAAAACTATCAGACAGAGCAGATTTCCTCAATACAATAATGGATCATATAGGTGATCATCAAGAAACACTACTTGACATGTACGATGTTAATGGCTCACTATTTGGACTATTTGTATCACCTATATTAAATCGCAATAGACCAATATATGTTACAACACGATGTGCAGCTTATTGCAATCCAATATCTATGTCATCAAGTGATATTGTGGATGATGTAATGGAAATTGTTTCTGTTGATACAAAAGAACTGCACAGAGAAGGTCATGGCAGCAGAAATATTCAAGCAATGATAGCCATTGCAAGAATAATGAAGTTAAAAAAAATATGGGGGAGTATCTGGGTAGATACACCGATCGGTTTTGATAATCTTTGCTGTTTTTATCAAAAAAACGGGTTTGAAATAAAAGGCAAAAGATTTTACATGAATTTAGAGTAATAAACACAAACATAAGGACACTTGAAGTTTCAGGTGTCCTTTTTTTACAAAAAGGAGTGATTGGACAATGGAAAAAATATTTTATGGTTCACTGGGAATAGCTCTTTGTATAACAGGAATTTGGACTATTATAAGCGCATTTATTCCTGATAAATTCAGAATTTTCAAGAAAGGCAGGAAAGAAAAATGATTTTTTATGATGACGAACACGAGGAAATGTTCAATAAGCTGTGTGGCAAAATGCCCTATTTAGACGGCTATCACTTGTCACTTGCTTATCTCCTCACGATGGACGCTGTTTTGCGTTATCATATTGGCGCACTGTATGACGTTAAAAAAGACGTGATTATTTTCGAGGGCTTGAGCAAGCCGTTTCAGACGCATACGAGCTTGAAAACAACACGCCTTGCATTTAATCTTTGGAACGGCACGGTTTATGACTCAGATCCACCTGAAACTTATATCGACAAAAATGGAGAGAAAGAATATGTACCAAGCAAATACTATGCGCCCGACAGAATTTTCCACTGCACGTATACGCCATACTATATGGAAGCGCTCAAGATGAGGTTCGAAATTTTTATGTAAGTAATGAAATGAAGGTAATGATATGAAAGCTAAAAATTATTGTCCCGAATATGAAAAATACAAAACCATACGTCAGTGGGCGCTCTTAGGACAGCTACCGAAAAAGGACGCTAAAGGCGTTGAGCTTTGGGCAAATAGGAATTGTCAAGCTTCATATGTGTACTACAGCCCTGACGAGGTAGTGCCTGCAACAGAAAAAGAGTTGCAGGATTTTTTTCAGCCTGAGAGGGACAGAAAAAATAAGCTGGCAAGACTTAACCGCAAGTGGCGTAAAGAAGCCGAGGAAAAGAAACGCCAAGAGGAGCAGAAAAAGATTTTTGACGAAGCAGTTGAAGCTGCCTTATTGCCTTATAGAAAGTTGATATGGAGATTAACCGAGAAAACAAAAGAGCTTTATCCGAAAAAAGGGTATCCACAGGCAATTGTTATAGACACCGAAACCACAGGACTTGACCCTTTTCATGATGAGCTATTGCAGGTGTCTATCATTGACGAGGAAGGAAACGTTCTTTTTGACAGCTACTTCAAGCCGATCAGGCACAAAGAATGGTCAAAAGCAGAAAGTGTTAATCATATCTCGCCAAAAATGGTAGCTGACGCACCATATATAAACGAGAAAGCCGCTGAACTATATGCGATATTATCACAGGCACACTGGATAATCGGCTATAACGTTGATTTTGATTTGAATTTTCTTGTGGGAAGCGATATCATAACATCTGAGGAGTGCAACGCCTTTCGTACTGAAGATGTGATGATACAATTCGCTGAAATTTACGGTGAATACAGTGTATATCATGAAGATTATAAGTGGCAGAAACTCACAACAGCGGCAGCGTACTATGATTATGATTGGGCTGAGCATGAGGAAGCACATAACAGCTTGGGTGATTGCTTTGCAACGCTTTTTGTGTATCATAAAATACTTAGCGAAGAATAGCAGATAATTGACACATGATGAATAATATGGTAGAATGGAGTGTGTGCGATGTTACTCAATACATCTCAGTTAAAAGAGCTGTATAACAGATATGACAAGAAAAATAGTTCACTCATATCGATACCATTCTCAGCAATATCTGATGAGCCGTTAAAATTTTATAAATGGTATGCAGCTCTATTTCAAATCGAACTTAACGTCAAGGCGTTTGCTGACGTTGACAGCAAACAGATCATAATATATAAAGGAACGAAAATGAAATACTATGCTACCATTTTAATACCCTACGAAAATCGAGAAGCCTACATTGACGCAGTGTCTGAAATAAACCAAGTCGTATCTTCCAACGGCTGTATCGTTTTATTTGTATGTAATATTCCATATAACCTTGTTTCTTACCTTTCAATTGAAGCGAAACAAAATGAGGGACAGCTCATTGAAAACATTATCAAGAAATATGATTTGAGAAAAGAACCTTCACTGGGGCTTCACGAACTGATCATTGAATTTTGCAACAGAAAATTCAATATGGCGACTATACCACCTAGTTGCAGCAAAGAAGATATAACGCAAATGTTCAGTGACGCTTATTTCTTCTGTTCAAAATCAGATCTCACCAAGAAGGGATACAACTTTAATACTCATATCAGGAGGAAAAAAGTATTTATATCATACTGCCACGCTAACAAGGAATTGGTCTATGAAATAACAGAAGCCCTTGAATACAGCGGCATTGATCTTTGGATAGACAAAAAAGACATAAGCGTAGGTTCTCACCTGCTGGAATCAATCCTTGCAGGTATAGAAGAAAGTGATTTTGCCATTCTCTTTCTTAGTCATGCAACACTGTCATCAAATTACGGACAGTTGGAACTTAAAACAATAATGTCAGCGCTAACAAACAAGAAAAAAGGCTGGTACATAGTTAAAATAGACGATGTAGATGTAAATAACATCATGCCGTCATTAGGCGATTATAAATACTATGACCTAAGCAATGGAAATAAAACAGAGCTCATCAAGGATATCATCAATGCGATAAACGCTCAAAATCAAACAGCAATATTTGACATCACAAATCAATTGTGATATAATCTAGTTTGGAAAAGGTAAACTTAAACGGTAGGCGGTGTCCTCCCACACGGAATGGTCTGAATATTGTCAGCCGAAAGGCTCAGGCAAAATAGGATATTCGGGAGGTGATAGAATGGACTTAGCTTTCTTTGTCTTGACTATCGTGCTGATTGTCGCTCTCAACGAGCTGATAAAAAGCATAAAAAAATAACCGCCCTCGACCAAAAGTTGCGGTTATTTTTTACATAATCAAAAACTGAGGACAACCGTCTATACGGTTTACCTTTTCTATATATAAGTATACACCACTTTAAGATATATGTCAAGTCTAAAAAAGGAGGACTCCACAATGAAAAGAACAGATATAACAAGAACGATAGCTTCCCTGCTGATAACAGCCGCAATGCTCGGCGTGACAGGCTGCGGAAATGTTAATACAGATACATCATCAGCCGCTCCAAAAGCGACAACCACTGCTGCCGAAACTACAGAAACGGGTACAATGACAAGCCGTTCGGCAACAACTACATCACATTCAAGCATAAGTGTATCTTCAAGCAGCTCTGTGACCTCCTCCGCACAGGGCAGTTCTGGCTCATCGTCTGCTCCAAAGAACACTATGATGACCGCAAAGGCGAACAGCTCTAAGGCTAGTAATGGCGGCACAGTGAATAATAATCAGAGCTACAGCCACAGCACTTCAAACAACGGCTCAGGCAACAATAGCTACAGCAATGACAATAACAATAACAACAGCTATCAGCCACAGCAGACGGAACGTCAGACAGAAAGACAGACAGAGCGTCAGACAACGACTAAAAGGCAGACCACAACAACGGCAAAGAAAACACAAGCTCCGAAGCCAAAGCCGACTACAACTACAACGGCTAAGCCAAAGGCAAACCTTACTCAGAGTGATATAGACAGACTTCAGAAAGAATTGCAGGCATACAGCAATGAATTGGCAAGACCAAGAGTCGAGAAGATATATGCCGAATTTGGTTATTCATCAGTAGATGAATTTTTAGCAGACACCGCAGATATTAACCTCGACACTGCTTCATGGGTTTCGAGTGATAACCTTTACAGTTATGATGAATATAATGAAGTGCTAGAAAGAATGAAAAGCGACATAAAGGGTGAATATGATTTTTATGACGAGCACAACTTAACTCAGTCTATAATAATCATTCAAGCAGGAACAGATTATTATGGTCACTCCTGTTGGAACACATATTTGCTGAGAGCATAAAAACTGAATAAAGCGTTTAAGACGATTGATAAAAATTTCAATCGTCTTTTTTTATGCAAAAAAATAATATCCGCAAGGATTTGACATAGAGAAATAAATTGAAAGGGCGAGATAAAAATGAAGAAAAGTATCGTAAAAAGGATAGGCTCTTTACTCACAGTGCTTCTCCTTACAGCTTCAATCTTTTCAAATGGACTGGTTGCCTTTGCGGCTGACACAAAGCATACGCAGAGCAAGGTTCTTGATTGGAGCTATAACTTTGAGGGTTCAGGGCTTAAAAATGCCTATGACCCATTGACAGGCGGAAATACCAATGACGCATTCCGTTACAAGTGGGCGCAGGAGTTCTATTTCTGGAATGATGAAAGCGGTAACAATTGCTATTGTGTTCAGCTTGGTACTGAGCATGATAACAATACTGTAATGAGTTCATCAACATTTGACTCAGACACAATAATAAAAATGTATAGTAATAAAGACCAAAGACAAAATCTTAAAGCCGCAACGATTTACTCATACAAAGGCAAAACTAAGTACGGCTACAACGCAGATACTGAGAGAGTAGCTTCTCAAGCTATGATATGGACAGTATCAGGAGGTTTCTTTGACAGTTCATCAGAAAATCTCTCTTCGGACGAAAATACGATTTTGAACCGCATATATGCTCCTTCATCAGCAGACCATAAAAACCTTGTGGATTGCTACAAAAAGATGAAAGGTGATATACTTAGCCACTATAAAATTCCTGCTGGTGCAACAACTGCCGTAAGAACAGCCCCTACATACGAATTGAAGTATAACACATCAACAAAGAAATATGAGGGTACGATCAAGGCTGACAGCAGTATCTCACAGTTTGATTTTTCAAAAGTTGACGGAGTTACATTCAAAAAGGACGGAAGCAACATCAAGGTTTCCGCCAATGAAAACATCAAGGCAGGAACAAAAGCTGTCACTCTGACAAAGGCAAGAGCAAAGAACAGTGGCAAGATAGAGGAATGTGTTCCTCTGTTTTACAAGGGCAAAAATGATTCAGGCTCTCAGGCGAAAGTTGGATATATATCAGGCAAAGACCCTGTTCAGGCATATTTCAAGCTGAAAATTGATATGCCTACAGGCAACGCTGACCTTGAAAAGAACTTCATTGATTTCTTCGGAAACGAGGAAACAAACGTTGCCGACAAGCTGAAAGCTGTTAAATTCAACCTTGTTATGAAGAACGGCGACAGCGATCTATTCATCAAGGCAACAGGCAGCGACGGCAAGTATACATTCAGCTCAACTGTTTCACAGGCTAACGCTACAAATATGACACTTGACGCTGACGGAAATATCCACGTTTCAGGTCTGCCGCAGGGCAGCTATTACTGGAAGGAAACAACTACAGCTAATGGCTATGCACTGAAAACCAAAACAGACGTAACTGTTGAGGCTGATAAAACAAGCAAAACAGTAGTAGATAATCAGAGAACATCTGTAGACAAGGGCGAGCTTGTTATCTACAAAACTGACGAAAGCGGCAAAAAATATCTCAGCGGAGCCAAGTTTGAGATAACAGCAGCCGAAGATATAGTAGTAAGCGGCGGCATAACGATACGCAAAAAGGGCGACATTATCGACACAGTTACAACCGATGAAAACGGAAAAGCTGTTATTACAAAGGACATCTATCAGGGCTATAGCTACACTGTTACAGAGATAGAAGCACCTAAAGGCTATTCGCTGAACAGCGAACCTCAGACCGTGAAGATAGCAACAGATACTGCTGATTTTGGATCAGAAGTGTCTGTTAAGAACTCACCTTGGACAGCACCTTTCATCATCACCAAGAAAAACCTCGGTGGTGAGCTGCTGCCAAACTGCGAATTTGAGATTTTGGACGAGAACGAGCGTCAGATAACGACAGGCATTACTGATGAAAACGGCATTGCAACGTTCTCACTTGGCTACGGCAAGTATTTCTACCACGAGATAGCCGCACCTGAAGAGTACATCATTGACGATACTCTCTATCCTTTTGAGATAACCGAAGAGGGCGTATCGGTATACGCTGAAATGACGAACTCTCTTAAAGAGGGTTCTATCAAGGTCACAAAATCAACAACAGGCAACCTCAATGTTAAGGATATAGGGTTCATCGTTAAGGGTATCTCCGACACGAACAGCGATATAGAGCGTGAGCTTTTCACCGATGAAAACGGCGAAGCACTCTTTGAAAATCTACCTATCGGCAAGTACACAGTAACAGAGGACGGCTCAACAGTTCCTTATGGCTATTTGGTAGCAGACTCAAAACAGGTCACTGTAGCATACGCACAGACAGTTGACACGGATATGGTCAACGAAAAAGTTCTTGACACAAAACAGGCTGATGTATACCGCCATTCACTGGATTCTGTGGTGCAGTTCGTTGTTTCTCAAAGATGTAATCTTTCAGGTAAAATAGATCTGTATGCCGATGTTGATGTAAGCGCTCTTGACCTTATCAAAAATGCAAGAGATATGATTCTTTTCAGCAGAGCTGTTCAGCACGCTGCCAAAGACACGCTGTTTGAAATCGAAAAAGAAGTTATCGCAATTGACCGCAAAAACGAAGCTCTTGACAATGCCAAAACCGCAAAGCAAGAAAGCACGTCTGATAGGGTTGATGATATACTCCAAGACCTTATAAAGCTTAAGTTTTCGCAAGAACAGATACTTGCATTAAAACAGGCTGTGGTGGCGGCTGCACAAAATGGCGAGCATAACATACAGCATTGGGTAAGCATCCGATATTCGCCCGACGAGCTACAGCATATATCATCTTTAGTAGCAGACTACTACGCTCAAAGTGTCATTGAGCAAACACTCGATTCAAAGGGCATACTTAATGATTACTATACATATGTAAATGAGCTCAATGGTCGGCTGAAACTGTCAGATATGTTCTCTCACCATGATTATAGTGATGAACAAAAAGCCATGCTGCAGCAGGGTTTTTCTGAGGGAATTTCTATTACTGTTCTTAACGAGGTCGATGAACGGTTAACGGTAGACGAGATAAAAACATTCTTTGAGATGTTTCATCAGGCAGTTGACGGACAGATAGATCCACATGATGTTCAGATATATCTTGATAAAGCTGTAATAGAGCATTCAAAGCAGAACGTTCAAGCGGTTGAAGTCCAGGACAACTCTGCCGATACAATGACTTGAAGGTATGTGATACACCTCAAATACTGCTTGACGTTGGCTGTGAGCAACTTCCAATGCTTTATACGCAAAAACATTTGAAAAAAGTTGTTCAACCAAAAGATTTGGAAAAGCATACACATGGCTTAACTACAGAACAAATAAAAAAGCTACCTGAATGGCTTGCAGATCCAGTAATGATATATGACTCATTATCAAGACAGGATAGTTTAGTAGTTGTAACATCAGAAATTGATATTGATAATGATCCTATAATCGTAAGTGTCCGTCCAAGTGGTAATGGAAATTATAATCTTAGAAGAGTAAACTCAAATTTTATAACAAGTGTATATGGGAGAGAAAACTTTGACAGACATTTGGAGCTAGAGTTACAAGCAGATAATATCTTGTATATAAACAAACAAAAAAAGCCAAGAACTGTTCAGTGTGCTGCGACTACAATTCTCGCAGGGCTTAAACAATCTTGACTCTAAAGAGCCTATCAGACACGCAGCGTTCACTGATAAACAGCTAGCACTTTCAGTTCTGAATGGCTCTGATATTAGTATATCAGAATTGTTTAAAGTTGTCAAACACTATGATAATGATTTTTACATTAATCACAGTGAACAAAAAAGTCAAGAATTGTCCTCGTATCAAAGGCTCCATTTGCCTGAGGCGATGAACAATCTTGACTCTAAAGAGCCAATCAGACACGCAGCGTTCACTGATAAACAGCTAGCACTTTCAGTTCTGAACGACTCTAATGATAGTGTATCACAAAATGATAATGAAGTCAAGACCTCTGCTGCATTGTCCGAGCCTACGATAACCTGTGAATGGAGCGAAAGCAACTACTTTGAGGACGGCAAGACCTACAGTGTTGCAGAATTTGACACGCTCATGGAACAGGCTGACAGTGAAATGGTGGCAGGAGCAAAGGCTGCAATAGAGAAGTACGGTTCAGCAAAAGCATGGTATGAAGCAGACGCTGATGACGAATTCTCACAGTTTATGGGCTATGATAAGGTCAAGTTTACTATCAATATGCCTGACGGACAAACGATCACTGAACGCCAGGACGCAGGTGACGGATACGGCGGCGTTATTGATTTTCTGAAAAGATACTCAATATACAGCTCGATCATACCTGAGCTTGAAGCTGCAAAAGCCGCACATATGGCAGACCTGGTCAATGAAGTGCCTACACCTACAAATGAAACACAGCCTGAAATAGACAAGCTTTTGGGCAGGCTTAAGCTTGATTGTGATTACTATCTGAAAACAGGTGCAGAAAAGCACTTGTGGGCAGAAACAGTTGAAAAACAGATAGCTAAGATCAATGAGCTGTATGAGAAAATGCCTGAAAACGCCTACTTCACCAGAGAACAGATTGATGATTATGAAAAGAAAATGCTGGCAATCAAAAATGGCGAAGTCGAAAAACCTATACCATATGAAACGCCTACAATTGCTAATAATGTTCTGTCTGAAGAAAAAAAGACAACACCGCCTGTTTCTGAAAGCACCCCTATATCTCCTACATCTGATGAACAGATTTCACTCTTTGAAACACCCCCTGCTTCTGAAACCGTCACTATACCTGATAAAGATGTCAAAACCGAAAAGGTAGAAAATCCAAAGAAAAATGTCAAGGCAAGCACATACCACTTTGACCCTGACAATGTTGTTGTGGGCGGAGCTGCTGCTCGATGTGACGCAAATATAGCTGCTATTGAAACATTGCTGAAAATAGAGAGTGAAAAGCGGCTTGCGACACCTGAAGAACAGAAGATAATGGCTAGATACTCAGGTTGGGGCGGAACTGCTCAGGCTTTTGTTGCGGATAATGAGAATGTTTCTGCTGACAGTTGGGGAGCAAGGCAGACTCGTTTAAGAGAACTTCTGACCGCAGATGAATATACCGCAGCACGGTCATCTACACTTACAAGCTTCTATACACCGCCAGAAGTCATAGACAGCGTATATCTTGCTTTGGAAAGATTTCAATTTGAGGGTGGAAACATCCTAGAGCCTAGCATGGGAGTTGGAAACTTTTTTGCAAAAATGCCTGATGAAATGAGGGCAGATTCAAAACTTTACGGAGTTGAGCTTGACAGCATTTCAGGACGAATAGCCAAGCAGCTCTATCCAGAGGATAATATCCAGATAAAAGGGTTTGAAAAAACAACATTCAAGAATAACAGCTTTGACGTGGTCATAGGTAATATACCTTTTGGAGATTATGGCATTGCAGACAAAGCCTATGATAAATACCACTTCAAAATTCATGACTATTTCGCCGCAAAAGCAGTAGATAAGGTAAAGCCTGGAGGAATTGTTGCCATTGTGACTTCAAAATTCACAATGGACAAGAAAAATGATAAAGCAAGAAAGTATCTTGCCGAACGCTGTGACCTTTTAGGCGCAGTAAGACTTCCCTCTGGAACGTTTAAAGATGCAGACAGCGTTACAACAGATATTATCTTTCTGAAAAAAAGAACAACAATGACCTCTGTTATTCCAAACTGGGTACACGTTTCAGAAACAGCCAACGGCATTCCTTGCAATCAGTATTTTGTGGACAATCCCGATATGGTACTTGGTACTATGGCATGGGACGAGCGTATGCGAGGAAAATATGGTGCAGACAGCAAGGTAACGACCTGCTATGCAAACAGTGACGCTCCCCTTGCACAGCAGCTCATAAATGCCATTTCAAAAATAGACGGCGTTATTGATACTGTGGAAACCGAGCTTGACAATGGGACAGCTGAGATACTCCCTGCTGATCCAACTGTCAGGAACTTCACTCATACCATTGTTGACGGAGATCTTTATTTCCGTGAAAATGAAATAATGGTCAAGGTCACAGAAACAGGCAAATCGCTTGAACGCATGAAAGGGCTTCATACTCTAAGGCAAGCAACTATGGAGCTTATCAATGCCCAGGCTGACGGCTGCACTGATGAACAGCTTGCAGAGCTTCAGAAGAAGCTCAACAGCACATATGACAATTTCAGAACAAAGTTCGGAAACATTACGGACAGCGCCAATTCACGCTGCTTTTCTAATGATGATGACTACAATACTTTAGCAGCACTTGAAGTTGTCAACGTGGAAAACAAGACAGTTGAAAAGGCTGCAATATTCACAAAGAGAACGATACTTCCAGATATTCCAGTTTCAAAAGTTGATACAGCACTAGAAGCACTTCAAGTGTCAATGGACAGATTGGGCAAGGTCGATATTATCTATATGTCACAGCTCACAGACACTACGCCTGAAAAGGTTATTGCTGACCTTGGTGATGAAATATTCAGAGATCCTGCCAAAGTTAAAGACAATAACCCATATTCAGGCTATACGGAGTCATCTGAATATCTATCAGGCAATATCCGTGATAAGCTGAGAATAGCCAGAGATCATGCGGAACATATTGACAACAGCTACAACAAAAACGTAGAAGCTCTAATGAAAGTTGTGCCAAAAGACCTTGATGCAAGTGAGATTTCTGTAAGGATTGGTGCAAACTGGATCGATATTGCAGATTACAACAAGTTTCTGAATGAATATGCAAAAGCAAATACATACTTATACCCTGTCACAAGAACAACGCTTGGCGAATATAAGATTGAGGGAAAATATCAAGACCATTCTATTGCCGCAAATCAAACCTACGGTACAAACCGAATGAGTAGTTATCATATTTTTGAAAATCTGCTTAACCAGCGTGATATTTTAGTTCGTGACAGACGAGAGGAGGACAGTAGAGTATGGTATGAGATAAACACTAAGGAAACACAGCTTGCAAAAGAGAAAGCTCGTTTAATGAAGGAGGCTTTTAAAAACTGGCTATGGAACGATATGGGTAGACGTGAAAAATACGTTGCAAAGTATAACTATCTGTTCAACTCCATAAGGGGCAGAGAGTATGACGGCTCACATCAAACTTTTCCAGGCATGAACACATCAATAACGCTGCGGAAACATCAATCAAACGCCATAATGCGTGCAAAGCTTGGAGGAAACACACTTTTCGCACATGAAGTTGGTGCAGGAAAAAGCTTTGAAATGGTTGCCACTGTAATGGAGAAGAAACGTCTTGGTCTTATAAATAAAGCCTGCGTAGTTGTGCCAAAGCACCTTACGCTGCAAATGGCAAGTGAATGGCTGCGGCTTTATCCAAACGCAAAACTGCTTGTGGCAAAACCTGAAGACTTTACCAAAGCCAATAGAAAGCGTTTTATTGCAAGATGTGTTACTGGTGACTATGACGCCGTGATAATGTCATTTACTCAGTTTGAAAGGATACCTATGTCAGATGAGTATAGAGAGCAGTTCATGCAAAAAGAACTTCACGATATCATGAGTGCAATATCGGAAGCAGGAACAAAGGACAAAACATCAGTAAAAGCCCTTGAACGTCAAAAGAAAAACATAGAGGAAAGGCTTGAAAAGCTGCTTTCTTCTCCAAAAGACTCATCATTGTGTTTTGAAAAGCTCGGCTTTGACTATCTTGTATGTGATGAAGCACATAACTATAAGAACTGCTTTGTTTCTACCAAAATGTCAAATGTGGCAGGCGTACAGACAACAGCAGCACAAAAGTCAGAGGATATGCTGATGAAAACTCAGTATCTCAACAATAAGTACGGCTGCAACAATATACTTTTTGCCACAGGTACACCTATAAGCAATTCTATGGTAGAGTTTTATGTCATGCAGCGTTATCTCAGACCAGATCTTCTTGAGAAAGCAGGATTGCAGAACTTTGACGATTGGGCAAGCACATTTGGTGAAGTTGTAT
>OHRE01000889.1_pt1 | contig 13112 bp, 10 predicted proteins | sample 1578411 | NCBI WGS metagenome assembly OHRE01 (sample SAMEA3879566, study PRJEB24766) | human gut metagenome | biome: human-associated habitat; feature: feces | place: USA | collected 1985/1987 | reverse complement strand
ATTTTTCAGCTAAACTTACAGCGAAACCCGACGTGATCTCATCACAGCCGGGATTGATGATCCCGTCCAGTTCTTCCTGCAGCTGTGTAAGCAGCGCGTCGCGGTCATCGGTAAAATAGTCCGAGTCCATATGGGCATGGGAATCGAATAGTCCTGTACGTGACATCTTATTTCACCTTGCTCCCGGAAGCGATATCGGGGGCATCAGCCAGCACCAGCTTACCTTCTCCGTCAGAGGCGGCCAGCACGCAGTTTTGCAGCTTTCAGGTTGGCGATCACGATAACATTGCGGCCGATCAGCTCTTCGGCAGTATAATGCTGCGCGATCCCGGAAACGATGGTACGTTCTTCTTCGCCGATCCTGACCTCAAGCTTCATCAGCTTATCGGTTTTAGGTACGCGCTCTGCTGCGGTAATGGTAGCTACGCGCAGATCTATCTTCATAAAATCATCGATAGTTATTTCTTCTGTTGCCGCGGCTTTGCTTTCCGTTTTGGCCTCAGCTTTTACTTCGGCCTTAACTGCTTGTTTAGCGGCCGGAGCAGTCTTTTTGGTAGCGGCGATAACAGTTTCTCCGCTTTCAGTGATCTCGATACGCGGATACAGCGGCTCACCCTTCTGCACTTTGGTGCCGTCAGGCAGCCCGCCCCAGGCGGTATCGGCCAGCAGGAACTGCTCGGGAGCAGTGAGGCCCAGCTGGGTATAGATCTTGGGACTGGTAGAAGGAATATAAGGACTTGTAAGGATAGCGACGATGCGCAATACCTCTGCCAGATTATACATAACTGTTTTCAGACGCGCTGCTTTGGCGGGATCTTTTGCCAGCAGCCAGGGGCCTGTTTCATCAATGTATTTATTGGCACGGCTGATAAGCGCCCACAGAGCTTTGATCGCCGTGTTGATTTCCATATGATCCATAGTGTCCTGATATTTTGCAACAGTTTCATTGACCAGAGCGATCAGCTCGTCATCAAGAGGATCACTGCAGGCGGTTTTATGGATCACGCCGCCGTGATATTTTTCGATCATGCTGACCGTACGGTGCAGCAGGTTGCCAAGGTCATTGGCCAGATCAGCGTTGATGCGGGTGATCAGCGCGTCGCGCGAAAAATTGCCGTCACTGCCGAGGTTGATCTCGCGCAGCAGGAAATAACGGATAGCATCGGCGCCAAATTCGTCGATCAGCGCCAGAGGATCAATGACATTGCCCTTGGATTTGGACATTTTGTCGCCTTCAACTACCAGCCAGCCATGTCCGTAAACCTGTTTCGGCAGTTCTTCACCCATAGCCATCAGCATGATCGGCCAGATGATAGTATGGAAACGCACAATTTCCTTGCCGACCAGATGCATGTTAGCAGGCCAGTATTTATTGAATTTTTCCGGATCACTGCCATAACCGAGGGCGGAAATATAGTTGAGCAGCGCGTCAAACCAGACATAGACAACGTGTTTGTTGTCAAAAGGCACAGGGATGCCCCAGTCGAAGGTGGTGCGGGTGATGCTCAGATCTTCCAGTCCCTGTTTGATGAAGTTGATCATCTCGTTGCGGCGTGCCACAGGCTGAATGAAGTCGGGATGAGTTTCGATATATTCCAGCAGACGGTCCTGATATTTGGAAAGCTTAAAGAAATAGCTTTCTTCTTCCATACGCTCTACCGGACGGCCGCAGTCGGGGCATTTGCCGTCCTTCAGCTGGGTTTCCGTCCAAAAGGACTCGCAAGGGGTGCAGTACCAGCCCTCATATTTGCCCTTGTAGATTTCACCCCGGTCATAAAGCTCTTTGAAAATTTTCTGCACCGCTTTTACATGGTAATCGTCGGTGGTGCGGATAAACCGGTCGTTGCTGATATTTAGAAGCTTCCAAAGCTCCTGAAAGCCGGCTACGATCTCGTCCACATACTCCTTGGGCGTGACCCCGGCCTTGGCGGCGTTCAGCTCGATTTTTTGGCCATGCTCGTCGGTGCCGGTCAGGAACATGACGTCATAGCCTTGCATTCTCTTGTATCTGGCAATCGCATCGGTAGCCACCGTGCAGTAGCTGTGGCCGATATGGGCTTTTCCCGAAGGATAATAAATCGGCGTGGTAATATAAAAGGTCTTTTGATCCATGGTAAAATTACCTCCCCAAAAATCATATAAAGTTATTATACCATTTTCAAAGCAAAATTCAACCAAAACCCCCGGCGATCCGAAGAAAACAGATGATTTTCACACTTTTTTCTGCTATAATATAACAGTATGAAATAAGCGTTTGAAAGTGATTTCAGGCTGGCCCTGCGCTTTTGAGAGCGGAACGAAAGGTACGGATCAGCCCAGAAGCGGCTTTCCTTATGCTCACCCCCGCCGTTAAAGGCCTGGATTTTTCCGGAAAGATAGGGCGAGTGAAAAATTAAAAGGATGGATAAAATGAAAAGAGGTACGAAAGCGGCTTGCAGCGCGGCGCTGGTGGCGGTGATGCTGGCCGGCGGCTGCCTGCTCCAAGCGTGCAGCCAGCAAAGCGCCCCGGCGGACCTTCCGAAAACAGAGTCCCGGGCCGCTGGCCGGGAAGAGGCTTCCAGTGCCGGCGCAGTTCCCGAGAAGGGAGAGCCGGAGGAACCGGCCTTAAAGGGAATAAACGATCTGACGGGGATGCCCATGGATGAGGCAAAGGAAAATAACCGTCCCTTGGCGGTGATGATCAATAATATCGATATCGCCCAGCCGCTCATGGGAGTGTCCCAATCCGACGTAATGTACGAATGTCTGGCGGAGGGCGGAATCACCAGGATTATGGCCTGCTTTAAGGACCCCTCGGGGGTTGCGGAAATCGGCAGCGTCCGCAGCGCCAGGCCCTATTATATTCGGATCGCCCAGGGCATGGATGCGGTTTATATGCATTCCGGCGGCAGTGAGGACGCCTATGCCTTGCTGGGCAGCGGGGTCATCGACGAGTTTGACCTGGATACGGATATGATGTGGCGGGACGAATGGAGACGGGAAAACCTGGGTTACGAGCACAGCGTTCTAACCTCCGGAGAGCTGCTGGAAAACGGGATCGCCAGCCGCGGCGTTCGGAGAACCTATGAGGGCGCGTCCCCGGAAAGCCAGATGTTTTCCGAAACCGAATCCCAGGTACAGGCAGGCGGGAGGGCCCATTGGTTATGCGCTTCCTTCTCTTCCTACAAGGATACTGCCTTTACCTATGACGCCGGCTCGCAGGCCTATTTGGTAGGTCAGTTTGGAGAAGCCCAGATGGACGGCGCCTATAACACCCAAGTTGCCCGGCAGAATGTGCTGGCTCTGTATATTCCCACCTACAGTCCGGACGGAGGCCTTTTGCAGCAGATGGACTTGATCGGAAGCGGGGACGGCTACTATATGAGCCGGGGAAAAATCATTCCTATTGCCTGGCATAAGGACAGCTACGATACGCCCTTTTACTATACCACGGAGGCAGGAGAAGCTTTGATTATGGCTCCTGGCAGCGTTTATGTCTGCTGTGTGCCCCTCAGCGGCTCCATTACCTTTGAATAGCCATGTGGGCTTCGATATCATGATTTTCAATAGCAAAAAGAGCCTTTCCCCTTGAACCCGGGAAAGGCTCTTTTTGCCGCCTATAAGCTTAAGAAGCCGCCGTTTCCAGCGGGGCAGGCAAATAAATAAGCGGGGAGATGACAGTGTGGCAGAAGAAATCGAGCTGTTCCATATTGATTAAAAGAATAGATAAGAGAAAATGTGCGGAATCAAAAATACGATAAGCTCTAAACACAGGCGGCTTCCGGGATTACCAGCTGTAGGACGGGCGGTGCCGCGATATTTTTTGAGCCTCTCCTCAGGGGGCGGCCGTGCTAACCTTTATGGAGCGCTCAAGGCGCTGGCCTGCAAGTGGGTTTGATTCTGTGAAAGGCATTGCTTCCGCATAATTCTTTTGGATTGCGGCATAAAAATAAGCAGGGGGAACCGGCGTGGAACGAAGATGATATTGATAGCAGGCGCAGCATGCACGCTTTCTGAAGGACAGAGGAGAAAACTTCGATATACGGTGAACCGATGGGATGCGGAGAATAGAAAAAGGGGCTGTAAGGACATGGTATCGGCTCTTGGGAAGCCGGGCTGCGGCGGGACGGAATAGAAATGTTATTAAATTGTGAAGCTGTTCACATTTTTTTACAGAAGCTTTTAAGCTTTATTCATTTGTCCATCAAAAAACTATCACTTTTCACGTTTATCATAAAGGCAAGATCAAAAAAGATCATTCAGCATAGATTCAAGGAGGAAGTCAGTATGAATAACTATAACCCATATGATCCGAATCAAAACCAAAGCTATGGGGATCCGCAGAATACAATAAACGGGCAGGGGACAGAATCTACCTACAGCCAGGGGGGCGGGCAGGAGCAAAACACCCAGCCGTATCACGGCCAGACGCAAGGGGATTCCACTTATCATTACTCCTATCAGTCTCCTTATCAAAACGTAGTAAATACCACGGCGACCCCGGTAACGGGAAGCGCCCCGGTGCCGCCCTCCAAAAAGAAGGAGAAGAAACCTCGCTACCTGAGCCGGAAAGCAGCCGCAGTCTTTATGGCGCTGGTGATCCTTGCGGCCGGAGGGCTTGGCGTAGGGGGAGGCATCCTGGGTTACCAGCTGGCCAAGGGCAGCGGCTCCGGCAGCGGCGTAAATATTACCACGGTGCAGCCCTCCAGCGGTGAGAACACAAACGCGGTCAATTATACCGGCGATTCCATGAGCGTCTCCGATGTTGCCGCTATGACGTCTCCCTCCGTAGTAGAGATTACCACAGAAGCGGTGACCACCGACATTTACATGCAGCAGTACGTCCAAACCGGCGCCGGCAGCGGCGTTATCATCAGCGAGGACGGCTATATCGTTACCAATAACCACGTTATCGACGGCGCGGAAAAGATCACCGTTACCACAAAGGACGGCACAGCCTATGAAGCAAAGCTGGTCGGTACCGATTCGGAAACCGACGTAGCCCTGCTGAAGGTAGAGGCCACAGGCCTGAAGGCAGTGGTAATGGGTAATTCCTCTGACCTGCAGGTCGGCGATACGGCGGTAGTGATCGGGAATCCTTTAGGACAATTAGGCGGTACCGTTACCAGCGGCATCGTCAGCGCCCTGGATCGGGATATTACCTTAAACGGCAACAGCATGTCTCTGCTGCAGACCAACGCGGCCATCAATCCCGGCAACTCCGGAGGCGGTATGTTTAACGATAAGGGAGAACTGGTGGGCATTGTGGTGGCCAAATCCGGCGGCACCACCTCTGACGGCACCACCATCGAGGGCTTAGGCTTTGCCATTCCGATTGATGATGTAAAGGAAGTGGTTCAGGAGCTTTCCACTAACGGCTATGTGACCGGAAGGCCCAGCCTGGGAGTAAACCTGGTGGATATCACCAACGAGCAAACGGCAATGATGTACCGGGTAAATCAGCTTGGCGTGTATGTGCTCAAGAGCACCAATGAAGCCAATAACCTACAGGCGGGCGACTGCATTGTTTCCGTGGATGGAACCGCCGTCAGCTCTGCCGACGAGGTAAAATCCATCATTCAAGACCACAAGGTGGGGGATACCTTATCCATTGTCATTATCCGGGAAGGCAAGACCATGACTGTGGAGGCTGCCTTGCAGGAAAATAAACCGGACACCTCGTCCAATGACGAAAACACTGCCGGCGGAAATAACGGCCAGGGCAGCGGCGGCCAGGATTCCCAGCAGACGCCTGAGGACTCTCAGGGAGGTTCCCTAAGGGATTGGCTGAATCAATTCGGATTTTAAAAAATAAATTTTTAAAGCAAACGGCGTGCTCTTCGGGGCACGCCGTTTGTGATAGCGCGGGAGGCGGATAGGCCAAAAGATAAAATTTTTCCATTTTTTACAATCCATAAGCCAAGGGAAACAAGGCATACTAAGCTTGGACAGAAAAGCTCTAATGCATAAGGACCGGAATCTAGATAGGCCCTTCGCAATGGAGAAAAGCGACTGTCCTTCGAAATAAAGATTGAGGTGAAACGAATGGATCATTGTAAGGCAAATGAAAGCATCCGCTGTAGCGTTGTGCAGTGTAAGAACCATTGCGACACTAAGGATTACTGCGCTCTGGAAAGCATTACCGTAGGCACCCACGAGGCGAACCCCACTGTCTGCCAGTGCACCGACTGCGAGTCCTTCCAGCCCAAGCAGTGCCGCTGACACAGGCGCAGAGCCAGCCTGTAAGATTTACCGGAAACCGTTAAAATTTTTCGCGGACTGCGATCAACCAACAATCCTTCCTAAAGAAAAAACTTCGACAAAAAGGAAACAGCCGCCAATTTTAAGATTGGCGGCTGTTTCCTTGAAACCGGGGTTGTTTTTTGTTATAATACAGATGCTTTGATCTCCTGTTTAGAAAAAATTTTGCGGAGAATAAAAAGGGCGTTCAAAAGTATTGTGGGAAAGAAAGAGGGCAAAGACCGTGAAAATAAAAAAGCGTGAAAAAAAGGTTGGAAGCTTTGCGAAAAAAGGGATGGCGCCAGTGCTGGCTGCGCTAATGCTTTTGGCGGCAGGCTGCTCCTCAAACTCTGGAGAGGCGTCAACCGCGCCAGTCTCTGAAGCACCGGTGTCTCAGGCGGAAGCCAGCTCTCAGGAGGAAGCGCCCTCTCAAGAGCCGGAAAGCTCCGAGGCTGCCTCCAGCGAGGCGCAGTCGATTCCTGAGATCCCCGAAGATCCTGCTGCGGAGCCTTATTTGAATGAAGGGATCGTTATGTATGGCAAGATGGCTTTGGAGGCATTTTACGACTGTCAGGAGCAGGCGGCTGATTACGCTGAAGTAATTTCCACCATCAAGCGGGCCGTACCTAGCGCTGAGGTTTACAACATCGTGGTGCCCACCCATGTGGAGTTTGCCTTGCCGGAGAAATACAAGGCGGACTTTTCCGTATCGGAACGCCCGACATTGGATGCGGTTTACAACAATTACAGCGCCGAGGTAAAGGGCGTTGATGTTTATGATGCTTTGTCCCTGCACAAGCTGGAGTACTTATATTTTAATACGGATCATCACTGGACCGGCCTGGGGGCGTATTACGCCTATACCAAGTTTGCCGAGGAGGCGGGCTTTACCCCTGTCGCTCAGGAGGATATGGAGAAAAAATCCATTCCCGGTTTGCTGGGGCTGCTGTACGATATCACCCAGGAGCCGGTTTTGGAGCAGAATCCGGACTCGGTGGAATACTTCATCATCCCCGGTAATTATGAGTGCCAAGTGATGTATCAGGGCTCCGACGAGTGGCTGGAAACCAGTATGCTGGCGGAATACGCTGAGGGGGCCAACGCCTACGGCGTATTCTTGGGCGGGGATAACAAACTGTTTAAAATTCAGAACCAGGATCCCGCGATGAAGAATGGCAAGAAGATCGCTGTCCTTAAGGAATCCTTTGGCAATGCTTTCGTTCCCTTTTTATCCCCTCATTACAGTGAGGTCCATGTCCTTGATATGCGGTATTGGGAAGGAAATTTAGCGAGCTACGCGGCGGAAAACGGAATTGACGAGATTTTAATCATGAACAATATCAAGTCGGCCTGCAACTATACGTTCCATGATTATCTGCTGGCCATGACCTGACCCTTGCTTTCCCTCAAGGCTATGATATAGGAGCGTGTAAAATTTGTCGCAGCAAAAAGTGGAGAGCCCGCTGTTTCAGCAAGGGCTTAAGGATGGCTTGCCCATTTGCCTTGGCTATATTTCCGTAGCCTTTACCTTTGGCATGATGGCCACAGAGGGCGGCCTGGCGCCTTGGTCGTCACTGCTGATTTCTATGACCAATCTGACCTCGGCGGGACAGTTTGCCGGTACCGCCCTGATTTTGTCCGGCGGCACCCTGCTGGAGATCGCCGTCACAACCTTTGTAATCAATATACGCTATATGCTTATGTCGCTGTCCTTGTCGCAAAAGCTGGATCCCGATATGAAAATGGCGGAGCGGCTGATTCTGTCCTTCGGCGTCACCGACGAGGTGTTTGCTGTGGCAATACGGCAGAGAAAGGAGCTGACCGCCCGCTATCTGGCGGGGCTGATCCTGACCCCTTACGCGGGCTGGGCCCTCGGCACAGTGCTGGGCGCCACGGCTACCGGGGTTTTGCCCCTTTCCGTGAGAAGCGCCCTGGGGATCGCCATCTACGGGATGTTTATCGCCATCATTATTCCCCCGAGCCGGGAGGCGAAGCCCGTAGCGGTCACCGTGGTGCTGGCGGCGGCCCTAAGCTGTTTGTTTTATTACATACCCGGCCTAAATCAAATTTCCAGCGGGTGGGTCATCATTATCTGCGCGGTTATCGCGGCGGGGATTATGGCGCTGCGCTTTCCTGTGGATGAGGAAACGCCTCCCGAAGAAAAGGAGGCGGCCTGATGAATTACGGTATGGTGCTGGCGGCTACGGCGGTAATGGCCTTGGTTACCTATCTGCCCCGCATGCTGCCGATGGCGGTAATTAAGCGTAAAATTCAAAACCGGTTTATCCGGTCCTTTTTAACCTACGTTCCCTATGCGGTACTGAGTGCCATGACGTTTCCGGCGATCCTTTATTCCACCTCGGACAACCTCGCGGTTGGGGTCCCCTCTGCGGCGGCAGGCTTGCTGGTAGCACTGGTTCTAGCCTATCACAACCGGGGGCTTTTAACGGTGGCTTTGGCTTCTTCGGCCGCAGTGTTTATCGTACAGCAAGCCTTGCTGTGGTTAGGATGGTAGTGATGCGTAAAAACGAGATAGCGGCAATAGAAATCACCGGCTATACTGCGGAAGGAAACGGTGTGGGCCGGCTGGATGGCATGGCGGTGTTCGTTCCCGGCGCCGCGGTTGGAGATACGCTGCAGGTCCGAATTGTCAAGACCTTAAAAAACTATGCCTTTGGAAAAATCGAAGAGCTTGTCGTTCCGTCAAAAGACAGGATCATTCCCGACTGTCCTTGCTTTTCCCAGTGCGGCGGATGCAGCTTCCGCCACATTTCCTATAAAGCGGAGCTGGAAGCCAAGCGCCGGCGGGTAGAGGACGCGATTCAGCGGATCGGCGGCTTTGACCGCTTCCCGGTTCCTCCGGTGGTTGGCGCGGCAAAAATCAACCGATATCGAAATAAGGCTCAGCTGCCGATAGGAGCTGACCGGGACGGCAGGGGAATCATGGGGTTTTACGCCCTTCATAGCCATAGGATAGTTCCGATCGAGGATTGCCCCTTGCAGCCGAAGGTGTTTGCTCAGGCGGTAGCCTCTGTAAAGCAGTGGATGGAAGAATATAAAGTGCCTGTTTACCATGAGGAATCCCACTCTGGCCTATTGCGCCACCTGTATCTGAGGGAGGCCTCGGCCACCGGAGCGCTGATGGTATGCCTGGTGGGAAATGGCGATGAGCTCCCTCACAGCGGCGAGTTAGTAAAGAGGCTGCGGGAGGATCTTCCCTGTCTGGAAAGTGTGGTATTCAACAGTAATCGGGAAAAAACCAATGTGATTTTGGGAAAACGCTGCCAGGCTCTTTGGGGGAAAGACGGAATTGTGGATCATTTGTGCGGCCTGTCCTTTTTCTTGTCGCCGCTGTCCTTTTACCAGGTAAACCGGGATCAGGCTGAGATCCTGTACCGTCTTGCCGGCGAGTACGCCTCTTTACAAAAAGAGGATACGGTGCTGGATCTTTACTGCGGGACCGGGACGATCGGGATGACAATGGCCTCCAAGGCGGGGAAGGTGATTGGCGTCGAGGTGGTGCCGGAGGCTATAGAGGACGCTAAAGCCAACGCCGTGAGAAACGGCGTGAAGAATATAGAATTTATCTGCGGCGATTCGGCTCAGGCGGTCCAGATGCTCAGAAAGCGGGGAGAGCGTCCGACGGTTGTCGTGGTGGACCCGCCCAGAAAGGGCTGCGGTCTCCCGGTGCTGGAACACATTGTGGAAATTGCGCCCAGGAAGATCGTTTATGTTTCCTGCGACCCAGCCACATTAGCCAGAGATCTGAAGCTTTTAGTAAAGGCGGGCTATTGCCTGCAAACGCTGGCACCAGTAGATTTATTCCCCAGAACCGCCCATGTGGAGACAGTGGCATTGCTGGAAAAAGCTGATATCAACCTTAAAAATTGAATGGCATCCCAGAGGGCTGAAAATAGTTTGATACTATTTTCAGCCCTCTTTTTTATATCGTAATAATAGCCTGTCAGCTCTTACAGAACATGGCAAAAGCTCGGAAGCCTTCAAGAGTGATTGAAAAAGCTTTCATGGCTGGCTTTTCTTAGCGCACAAATCGTTGAGATGCCCATAGCGCATAAGTCACCAAAGGAGAATTTTTCAAGAATTGAAAGTGCTGAAAACCTAGAAAAATCGAGCGGTATCGAAAATAACCGAAAACTAGTGGTTTACTATTTTCTTATAAAAGCGCCTCCCATAAAATTGTGATTGAGGTAAATAATAGTTTTATAACAAGGAGGCACAACGATATGACAAACAACATCTATGGATATATTCGTGTATCCACAAAAGAACAGAATGAAGACAGGCAGCGGATCGCGTTAGCGAATTTTCCTGTGCCCAAAGACAACATTTTTATGGATAAGCTTAGCGGAAAGGATTTTAACCGTCCTCAGTATCGTAAGCTTATGAGAAAGCTGCGTCCCGGCGATAGTATGGTAATCAAATCCATAGACCGACTGGGCCGCAACTATGAGGAGATATTAAACCAGTGGAGAATCATTACCAAGGATAAGCATGCGGATATTGTGGTGCTTGATATGCCTCTATTGGATACTAGACACACCGGCAAAGATTTGACCGGCACCTTTGTCGCAGATTTAGTCCTACAAATTCTTTCCTATGTAGCGCAAACAGAGCGTGAAAATATTAAGCAGCGGCAAAAAGAAGGAATCGCCGCCGCCAAGCTTCGGGGAGTGCGCTTTGGAAGGCCGAGGAAGCCGGTTCCAGTAAATTTTGATTCTCTCCGAGCCGCCTGGAACAAGGGAGATATCTCCTCTCGACAGGCGGCGGCACAGCTCGGTATTGCACAAGATACATTTTTACGCTGGGCACACGGGAAATAATAAGTTGCGAATTTTTCGCTAGGAAAATGTAGACATTTTCATTCCCGCGAGTTATAATACTTTTAGTAGTAATTAGCGGTAAAAAAGCAGGAAATTGCAGAAAAGTATGTAGAAAGCTACAGCACGAAATTTCCTGCTTTATCGTGCAAAGTGAAATTGACCAAAAATAGACGCATCACAGCTCTGAGGATGACTTACAAATCGTGACAAGGCGCTTAGCATCTTGCCACAAAGAAATTGGGCGCCGCGTTGTTTAGGGGCTTTGAAAAAACGTCAGCGGTGAACCACCGCAAGGGGCTGGTGAGATTTTCTGAGGATTAGGGCGGAGGAAGCTTATGAATGCCTTAAAACAGGAAGGGCTTGGCCTGCTAGATTATCTTGTTATTAAAACAGGGTGTATGTATCTATCTGATTTATCGCAAAAGGAGATGCTCTGTGAGATTCAGCATGCTGTCCGGAAGTTGGATCCAGAAGCTTTTAGCCTTTGGGAATGGAATGATGCTGTGGCCTACATAACAAGAGAACCGGTTTCTTTTCGTGGCAAAGAACAGGCAGCAAGGTATCTTTTGAATTACAAAGAGAATCGTGAGGAAATCATGGCCGAAGTAAAAGCGTAATATATAGATACCCCTTTGTCATTGTCTGGATCGAAATGGTAACTCGCTTTGCTGATTCGGGTATCACAGCGCATCAAAAAGCCTATTTCTTGCCGCGTTTTTCACAGGGCAGAATTTTGATAAACAAATGGCAGGTTCAGTCAAGCTTTTCAAGAAATTAAAGAGGAGAAAACAGTGCGTGTACTGTTTTCTCCTCTTTAGTTTTATAAGTGAATTTTTAATGGTACTGCTTTTGAAGCAATGCCACCGTTTCCACATGGTTTGTATGTGGAAACATATCGACCGGCTGAATCCGTGTAACCCGGTAAGGTCCTTTAGAGGTGAGATAGCGCAGGTCGCACTGCTGGGTTTCCGGATTACAGGAAATGTAAACCACTTTTTGGGGGGAAAGGGCAATCAGTGAGGACAGAAAGGTTCGATCGCTGCCGGCCCTGGGAGGATCCATAAAGACTACGTCGGCCGGCTCTTTTTCCAGAGACATCTCCAGCATGAATTCTCCGGCGTCTCCGGCGCAGAACCAGGCGTTGGAGAGCTTGTTCAGCTTCGCGTTCTCAATGGCGTCTTTTACGGCGTCACGATTCAATTCCACGCCCACAACCTTTTTCGCTCCCCGCTTGGCGGCTACCAGACCGATGGTGCCGATACCGCAGTAAGCGTCAATAACGGTTTCCGAGCCGGTCAGACCGGCGTATTCCATAGCCTTGAGGTATAAGGCCTCTGTTTGCGCAGGATTAATCTGGTAAAACGACTTGGCGGAAATTTGGAATCGGCAGCCGCAGAGAATATCCTGAATTTTTCCAGGACCGTAAAGCACCTTTTCCTGTTCCCCCAGCACCATGCTTGTATACCGGTCATTGAGATTCATTAAAATGGTGGTGATTTCCGGATGGAGTTTTAAGAGGGCCTCGGTAAACCGCTTTTTCGCGGGAAACACCGGCGTGGATGTCACAAGCACTACCATGATCTGATTGGTGGCAAAGCCCCGCTTTATCAAAACGTGGCGGAGGAAGCCCTTTTGGGTCACCTCATCATAGGGAAGCAGCTTGAAGCTTTTCATCAGTCTTCGGATGGAGCAAATGATCTCATCCGCTTTCGGATCCTCGATCAGACAGTGATCTACCGGTACGATTCGATGGGTGCTGTCCTGATACACCCCGGAAATGATCTGCTGATTTCGTGCCAGCGCAAAGGCGGCGGAAACCTTGTTGCGGTAGTGATAAGGGGTTTCCATACCGATGATAGGCTCTACTGAGTGGAACTGCTTCAGCAGTCCTTCCACCCTGCGCTGCTTGAATTGAAGCTGCCTGGCGTAATCCATGTTTTGGAGCTGGCAGCCGCCGCATTTCCGAAAAACCGGACAGGCAGGCTCCGGACGCCGCTGAGGAACGGAAGAACCGGAGGGGCTTTGCGGGACAGCCTGATCCTGGGGAGAAAA
>OHRE01000888.1_pt1 | contig 13116 bp, 11 predicted proteins | sample 1578411 | NCBI WGS metagenome assembly OHRE01 (sample SAMEA3879566, study PRJEB24766) | human gut metagenome | biome: human-associated habitat; feature: feces | place: USA | collected 1985/1987 | reverse complement strand
AATTCGGCCAGAGCTTTATCGATTTCAGCAGCTAATTTATCATTGCCTTTTTTAACTGCAATGCCGTATTCCTCAGCTTCAAGCACATCGCCTACAGTTTTGGCATCAGCACTACCGCCTTGTGCCAAATAATAGCCAACTACCGGGCTGTCGTTGATAACAGCATCCACGCCGCCATTCTTTAATTCCATAGCAGCTTCTGTATTCGTGTTGAATGCCGTTACTTTGGCATCTTTTACGCTTTCTGCTTTAGCTGCGCCGGTAGTACCGATTTGGACAGCAATTCTTTTACCTACCAAATCCTCGATACCTTTAATGGTATCATTGTTCTTCTGTACCATAACTACCAAACCGGATCTGTAATAAGGGGCGGAGAACAGTACTGCCTCCTGACGCTCAGGAGTAATACTCATACCAGCAATTACGGTATCAATATTACCGGAACTCAATGCAGGGATCAACGCATCAAACCCCATATTCATGATTTCAACCTTGTAACCCATCTGTTTGCCAATGGCCCGGATAAGGTCCATATCAAAACCAGTATATTCTTTAGAGCCTTCTTTTTGGAATTCAAACGGTGCAAAAGTAGGTTCAGTGCCCACACGCAGAACTTTTTTAGCTTCTTCTTTGCCGCCGCAACCGGCTACCATTAAGGACAAAGCTGCTAAAACAGCCATTGCCATAAGTAAATATTTTTTCATTTTACAACCTCCAGAAAAATATCTGGACTGCACTCAACACGCAGCCCTTTATATTTGTTAATTATATAACTAAAAACGGCCTGGCGCAACCTAAAGTTATACGAATATTATTTCTTTTCTTCACCAAACCATGTTTTATATAATTTATCATATTAAAATTGAAAACTCCATCTAGCAAAAACATCATTTGCATAAACTTTCCTTTATCGGTATAATACAGATACAGGAAGGCTACTGGATATAGTGGTCACTCTGAATTTACAATGTCAAAAGACACTAGTAATCCATTGTGGTGATGTGAACTAGTGTCTTTTACATTTTTCTATAATAATTAATGTGATTTTTAGTATTTCTTCTATGGTCATTAGTCAAGGGCAGCATCAATGTATAGATAAATATACATAAAACACGTACTCCTGAAATAAATTGAAGGATCTGCCGAGAACTCAAGCAGATTTCTTTATTTAATTCAGAGGGTTCACCATTACTTCATCCAGTAGCACTTCTAATTATAAAACTTCAATGTGAAAGCATTGTGAATTACGTTCAATAGTTCCTATTTGATCTAAAACGTATTATTTTCGTTGAATTAGATACGATTTAGCATTCTAAAAGAACACAAAATCATCCTTTTACACAATATTAGTACCATCTCAACTGATTTTAAAGTTTACTAGAATTCCTTGTCCATGAGACCTCCCGGGGTAAGACATGGGTCCTATTTTTTTCACAACGTTTTGATTTACTGTCTTGGTTTTACGTTTACCTTTTGGACTTCGATTTGTTATGCAATCTCATCCACCATTTGGCCTCATCAAGTTTCTGTGCGTACGCTCAAAAGAATTGCTACACCACTTCCTTCACCCATGACATCACTGTCAACGGCTTGTGGTTCACTACACTTAGCGGTAACTACCTGTAGTTGGTTTATCTCCAACTGAACTCATGCCATGCCCGGCACACACCAAAAAGCTTGGCATATATAGCCAAGCCTTTGTATTTATTGATCTATCTTGTTCATTGCCAAGATTTCATTTTCAAGCACTTCTTTATAATAATCTAACTGTTTCGTTCTAGCACTTTCATATACTTTGATTTCTTCACTTACATCATCTCCATCTTCTTTATTTAATAAAGATGTTGTAGCGTTTTTTGTATTTGTGAAATAGTAGCCTTTATCATTGCCCCACCACTTATTGTTTTCAACCGCCTTATCTGCATGCGCATCAATTTTAGCAGCCGCATTTGGTAAGAATAAGTAATAATTGTATTCACACAAACCATTTAATTGGTATGCCACATCCAATGCATCACTTACTTTGTCTTTCTTCAAATCTTGAATTATTTCATCCATATATTCAATGTTGTTTTGATATCCCACGTGTTTCATCACAACATCACTCGAGAATACAATTCCGACAAAGTTATCCTGTACGTATTTAAATAAGTCTAATACTTTTTCATTGTAGGCTTTTCCTTCTTTTTGAATCGAAGTAATATCCAATTTAGAGTTTATCGCCTTTACATAACGATCATTAATGTCTTGACCTTCTTTATTTAGTGCATCCACTTCTTTTTCGAAAACAGCTAAAGCCTTGTCCCAATCCTTTTTAGAAACACCCGCTTCTAAAGCTAAATCTTCATTAAAGCTTTCCTTTAAATCATCAATGGTAGCCTGCATATTTAAAGACATAGCTGGAAGCTGATCGATAGCGATAGCCATACTTCCAAATACCGCAATATTAGCCTTCATCACCTTTTCACTATACGTATCCGTATTATCGGATTCTGTATGATAATGAAGTTGTGTCCAAGTATATTCACCATCATCCTTTTTTTACATTGAAAAAGGCTCAAATCCTTTCGATTTGAACCTACTTTATTATTCAATTGGACAATCACAAACAATAGAAGCAGTATCCACTTCGATTTCTGTCACCACAAATGGCAATTGCGTTTGGTCCACATCCATTCCATACAAGATCAATGATAATGTATGTCCTTTAGGAATTGTATAGTCGTTGCTGACAAAGTCAAATGAATATGTGTACCAAGTATCTGGATCAATGGCTTCCTTTGAATAATTATTCAAACGATTTTGTGCATTCATCCAACCTCGTGTAATCACAAAATAATCGGATGGTTTTTCTTCCATTTTAAAGACAAAAGAATGATTTTCATCCCCATCCAAATTCGGTGTCAAACGAACTTGTTTTCCCTTTTCCACAAGCATTGCACTCAAAATGGCCGTAGGCTGTTGAATTCGAGCCCTAAAAGAAACTTTGGCTCTTCCCGCAAAACGCGTATCTTCCTTCATTGTTTCTAAATCAAAAGAAAGCGAATGCGCATTTTGAGTTAAAACCAACTCATCCAGCCATGCCTTTGTGTTTTTTTGTTTACGATCATAAATCGTTTGCGACAAATCATCCACAATCATCTGATTTCCATTCCCTTGTACACGATAGGACTTATAAGATTTAGGTGGCCAAACCTCTTCTTGCATCCACAATTTTTGATCTAAGTTATTCTCAATATAAATCTTAGACTCATTTTGAATACCTGTATCAATCCCTTTTAAATAATAATCCAACCAACGATCGATCAATCCTAATGTAGGACTATCCTCAAGATGATACGTATAAATATGTTGTCCTTGATGCAACAACATCATACGATCTTTACCAAGTTCTTGAAGCTTTTCATACAAACGAATACCTTGATCTGGTTTAACATTCCAATCATTTAAGCCTTGAAGAACGAATACCGAAGCTTGGATGCGATCGGCATGCTGCAAATAATTACGCTCATCCCAAAAGCGATTGTAGTTTCCCGATTGTCTGTCTTCACCTTCTTGAAGAGTCTTTTGATTCTTTTCAAACAAAGATTTGATCGACGCAAAATCATTTGGATCTAAAGCACGCGAGAAACAATACTTTGCCAAAATATCCAAGTCATCCCCTTGCCAATCCATGGCTGGTAAAGTTAAACCATTATGACGATAATATTCATACCAGTTGGAAATACCCGCTTCAGGAAGAATTGTCTTTAAGCCTTCTACACCTGTTGTGGCTACCCCAATACACATTGTACCCAAATAAGAACGTGCAGACATCGCAACAGAACCTGTACACCAAGATGCCAAAACCTGTACCGTTCTTGTCTTATCTCTAAAAGCTCGAGCTCTTCCGTTTAACCAATCAATGACCGATTTAAACGCAAAAATCTCCTCTTCACTTCCCGTCATTGTTAATCCGTCGCTTCCTCTTGTACCAAGTCCACCACTAAATACACCGGCATAACCACGTTCTAGTAAATGACCATATAAATCTGAAATGCATTCATAAGCGCTTGGATCTGGTTCTGGATACGGACTGTTTTCTACAATTTGTTCGGCTTCTTTTTTAGGACAAACTACAGGATCTTTTGGATAAAACGTGACATCCTCACGCTGAATATTCTGACTTGGATATGCCTGAATATTTGTATTTACATCATACAAATCATACCAATCCTCATTACAGTGCAACATATATGGATTGGCCACAAAAACAGCCGGAACTTTTTCATCTAGCTTTGGACGCTTAATATAAACCGCAATCAAATCATATTGTCCATCTTGATCTGTATCCACTGTAGTTTCCACAAAAACTCTTTCAAATAATGCTTCCATATTAATTTACTTTCGGATGTTTCTTTAAATACGATTTCCAAACCAACACAAACACAGCTCCTAAAACTAACATCGCAACTAAGAAGCCAAAGAATAAACGATATCCACCAACACCTGGATTTTGATCAATCATCATACCCGCTAAAACAGATACAAAAATTTCTGGCAAATACCCAATTGTAGAAATAATTCCAGCAGCCGTTCCAGAATACTTTTCTGGTACAGCACCCTCATCCATCATAGCCCATGTTTGTGCATAGTTTACATTATAGAAAATATAGATTAAGACAAACAAAACTGTAAAGAGCACAATAGAACCTGCATTTGTTGGCAACAATAAAATCCCCAAAGTACCCAAAGCCATTACCACAAATGAAATCAATAGAGCATTTCCTGTACCAAACTTATCGGAGAAGAAGCCTCCACCAACGTTTCCAAATAAAGAAAACCATCGTTTCATAGCTGCAAGTGTAGCTCCAAACGTAACTGTGGCTCCTAAAATAGATGTGGCATATGGTGTAAAGTAATACAAAGACAAGGTAAATACATAGTTACAGAATGTCACAAAACTAATGATCCAGATGGCTGGCATTTTTAATACTTCTCCAATGCCTTTAAAAGAAATACGTTCACTTGCTTCCATATGTCCATCTTTTACTTTAAAGAAACAGAAAATGCCCATCGCAATTGTCAAAACTGAATAATAAACGATGACTGTTTTCATACCTGCCACTTCGTCATTGATTTGACCAATGCCAATACGGAAAGCTACAACAGCACCCATAGCCATCAATGCAGCACCAACGCCACGACCACCTTCAAAGAATCCATAGGCTTTTCCTTGATCGTCCGAATCCGATAGAATACGAACAGCTTTTACACAGGCTGGCCAAAACGCAAATAAACTTGAAATGCCCCAGAATGCATAAAGTGCTAGTAACTGATAGTAATTCAATGGTAATAGGTGTACAAAGCCACCCAATCCTGTTCCAATTAGAGAAACCGTTAAGATCATTCTTGTTGAAAAGCGGTCTGCCACGATGCCTCCAAATAAATAGGAAATCATACCAAAAATTCCTAAAATACTTCCAAACACACCCATTTGTGTATTCGTCAAATGATACGTAGCTAAATATGCATCATAGTAATCAAAGCGAAAATATGGCAAGCCATAAATAATCGCCCCTCCAAATGCGACGATAATAATAGCCCAGAAGTTCTTTGCCGTCTTATCGCCAAAACCTAGTTTTTTAAATAATTTGTTCATCTTTTTTCTCCCTTACTTAAAACTATTTCGCTTTCTTTATGATTAAAGGTATGAAGTCCATGATAAAGAACCATACCTGCAATCGCATATAATATAGCGGCTATAAAATAAGCCTGCTGATACCCAGATTGGTGGACAAATAAAATCTTTCCTGTAAAATGACCACTCAATATACTCACAATACCTGCCGTAAAATTCACTACAGAGGTATAAACAGGCCGCAAATCTTTACAAATCACATCCATCGATAGAGCACTATCCACAGGACTTGATAAATTCGCAAGGCCCGCACGTATAAATAGTGATGCACCAACAACAGGTACAACATATTTGCCAAAATAATTTCCATTTCCAATCATCAACATAAAAGGAATGGAGGCCATGACCGTTAAAAAGATCGTTCCCACTTTACCAAATTTTTTTGTACACTTCGGCGTAAAAAACATAAATAAGACAATCGCCACATAGGAAATGGATACCATTAAAGAACTGGTTGCCTTATCAATATGTAAATTTCGATTTAGATATACAGTATAGTACGATGTAAATAGGCCCATCGCAAAAGAAATCAAAGCCCAATACAATAAATAAGCCCGGGAATATCGATTTAATAAAAGTTGTCTTGCACCATTCATTTTTTCCTTTAAAGAAAGCCTTGGAGTAAGCTCCATTTGATAATCCGATTTCTTTTCCGATATACATAAAATGGGAATCAAGGAAATTAACGCAATACAACCCACCACGAATAGAACCATTCGATTCGCATCCATATAAGATTGATGTAAACCAGATGAAAGATGCGTCATATAGCGCGTTGCCTCTTGGGCTTGCGCATATGAAATGTTGGACACACAACTAAACGCCTTTACCACAAAGGCTCCACCAAGATACGTTGCCAAGAAATATCCAATATACCCCATATAGTAAGTTCTTGTATACCAATGTATTTCTTGATCTTTAAACGCTTCTGTATAACAAGCGATAAAAGGACTCAGCATAATAAAGTGCAGTTGCACACCCGTTAATGCCAATAGGGTTGCGATATATGAAGCCCAAGTAAAATCCATACAGACGGCGCCAAAAAAGGCACATGCCGTTGAAAGTGAACAAAAAAGTAATAGCTTTTTATAGCCAATCTTTGGCACTAGCAACAATAAAGCTGCACTTATAAATGTGGCATATCCATAAAAGGCCCAGAAGGATGTTGCGATAGAAGTTTGTGCTTCTTGCAGATAATTCACAAACGTATCGTACAAAACTCCACTCGCCAAATTATTAATGACATAACTGATTATAAAATAAACAATATTCCGTTTATCTCTTCGTTCTTCCATTTCTTCAACTCCTAAAAACTGTTTAAAATTATACGATTATATAAAAAACAAATCAATTGTTAATCGTAAATATTTTCAGTAAAACAATGAAATAAAAAAGAATGCGTTTAAATCATCCTCAGTTTGGGCTTCACACAACATCTATAATAAAAATTTAGGGAACTTTTATGATTGTATTAAGCACAAATGTTCCCTAAACTGTATTCATTAAAATTTTCTTATTGCGAACTACGCTTTAAAAAGTTTTCCAACATTTTTCTTTTAAGAATTCATTTATAACACTGATATCTTCAACCTCATAGTATTTAACTAGTAATTTCTTAAAATCTGGCACTTCCTTTTCAGGGATTACAAGCAATCCTTGACCGTGTGCAATTAGATATTGATTTGCGAATATTACAGATGCACGTTTGTTGCCATCAATAAATATTTGTGTTTTCATACAATACATGCATAGATCAATAGCTATTTCAATAGGTTCTTTATTTGAATTAACTATATTATCAATAGATTCTTTTACAACACTTTCAATTGGAATAGGTGGAACATAACTACTTCCACCAATTGTGACAGGAACTCCACGAACTCTTCCACCATCTACATAAAAACCTTCATTTACTAGTTTTGCGATATGGCTAATCATATAATAATTTGAAGTACTCTGAATCACATCTTTGTCCAAAATAAATTCCCAAGCATGTTTTAAATTTAAGATTTTCTGCACATCTGAAGCTTTTACACCATTTACAATTCCATTATTTAAAATCTCTTCTGTTTGTGGAAAAGTTGTCCCAACCCCCTCTAAAACAGCCTGATCATAAATATTAGATTTCATGTTAGCACGTGCAAAATCAATATTTTGCAAAACACGGCTTGATAATTCAGAATCTTTATACCCTAGAGATGTTAATTCTCTTTCAATCTGTCTTATTCTTTTTCGTAATACCCTTGCATCATGGTGAGCTCGTACAGATCGGTCAGCAAGGTAAGATTGCGTTTGCTCATTTTCAAACTCCTTTTTTCTGCTGTTTGCAGTACATTTCTTTTTTTAGTTATACCATTTTATTATAGCACTTAAGGGAATAAATGTAAAAGAAAAAAACCAGGCACTATACGAGTGCCTGATTCTTATGAATGGTTTCACTGATGATATTACTGCAATATTCTCCGATACGCTTTTTCTCGTCTTTATCCAGTTCTTTCGGATAGATCGGTTTGCCATATTCTAAGATGACATGAGTCTTTTTGATGAACGGGAAATGTCCTTCGAAAATATCACAGGTGTTATTAAGACTCATCGGTATGATCGGACAGCCGGTCTTTTCTGCGATCTTAAAGGAACCGTTATGGAACGGAAGTAAGGATAATTCTTCCCCTTTATTCCGGGTGCCTTCCGGGAAGATGCAGATGGAAATACCGTGTTTTATATAATCGATTGCCTGCAGGATGGTCTTCAGTCCTTCTTTTGGATTCTCTCTGTCAAGGAAGAGGCAATAGAGGCGTTTCATCCATGTGCGAAGAAGCGGGATAGAAAGCATCTCCTTTTTGGCAATATAACCGGTCAGATTCTTACATCTGGCGTAAGTGATAACGATGTCAAAGAAGCTTCTGTGATTTCCGATATAAAGAACCGGTCCTTCCGATATATTCTCCTCTCCGATCACGGTAAGTTCGATACCGGCAAGCTTAATGATCATCTTAAATGCCCACTGAACCAGCCGCAGACTGGAATAATCCATAGTTTTTTTGCTGACTTTGCCGATCAGCCATTCAATTCCAAGAACCGGAATACCGATGATCAGAAATAGAACTACGAATAAGGCGACAAAAATAAGTCTTATCATAATTAATCTCCTTTATTTTCATTTTGCTACCAAAGTATGCAAGAGAAACTGCCAGTTGTCAAAGATTCTGTAATGGCTGCCAGGTTCTCTGTGTATTTTCTATGATAGCATAAATCCGGCATTTTTTACACCCATAGTGTGTAAGATAGTAAAGAGAAAATAGAAGTGTCAGAAAGAAGGGCAGCATGAAAAAAAGAAGATGGACCGTGGCAGCCGTCGCAGTGATGTTGCTGTTTACCGGCTGTAGTTTTGGCACGTTAAAAGAACAGAAAACAGGAGAGATAGAATATGAGATCGTAAAGAAAGAAGAAATCCCCGAAAAATTAAAAGAAGAGATTGCAGAAGCCGAAAAGTCGGAGATGTGGATCAGTTATGCAGATACGGGGAATGAAGGCAGATACCTTTATATAGTAAGAGGATACGGACGGCAGGAAACGACAGGATACAGCATCGAAGTGAATGAGTGTTATGAGACGGAACATACAGTGGTTGTACGTACAACACTTCTCGGGCCACAGAAGAAAGAAAAGACGCATAAGAAAAAGACATATCCATATATTGTCATAAAGATACCATATACGGATAAACAGATCATATATGAATAAAAGATGTTGTAAAAGGAGGCAGGAACAATGGAATATCAGAAAAAAGAGATCCGTATATTTCAAAATGGAAGGACAGTAAATGACCAGTTCTATATTGATGATGATTATAATGTTCCGGATGCAAAGAAGGATGTAGGCAGGATTATAATAAGTGACGGGACATTACAGGTGGAAGAGATGAAACAGGTAGAAAATTATCTGAAAGTGACAGGCAAACTGGAATTCAGAGTTTTGTATACTGCAGATGAAACGATACCGGAGCCTGCAAGCCTGGAAGGAAGGATTCCATTTGAAGAAATGATCTATCTTGAGCAAGAGCCGGATGGAAATCTGGTACTAAAGACAGCAGATGTTGATCTTACGGTAACGGTAATCCATTCAAGAAAACTGAATATCAAGACACTTGCAGAGATTACGATCGGAATGGAAAAATGTGTGGGAGAAGAGCTCACAACAGATATAGAAGGAGAAAATCCTGTATTTAAAAAGACAAAAGAAGAAGAACTTCTGAAGGTATTTGCAACAGGAAAGGATACGTACCGGATTAAAGAAGAGGTGTCTCTTAGCGGGACAAAAGAGAATATCGGTACGATTCTTTGGACGGATGTGACAGGCGGAAAAGCAGATACACAGATTGGAACGGATGAACTCCTGATACAAGGAGAACTGAATATATTCTGCCTCTATGAAAGTGTGGAAGAAAAGACAGACTGGATAAACAGGACGGTTCCATATGAGGGAAGGATAGAATGTATGGGGACTGTGCCGGGAATGTATCATCAGGCCAGTCTGAATCTTACAGATGTGAATGTTGAAGCCCGCATGGATGAAAACGGGGAAATGCGTATTCTTGGTATAGAGGCGACACTGGAAGTACGTCTTGTTGTATATGAAGAAGAAAAAATCCAGATTCTTGAAGATATGTATATGCTGGATCATGTCTGCGTTCCGGATATAAAAGAAAAGAAGTGCTTCCGCTTAAAGCTTCAGAACCATTCAAAATGCAGGATCGCCGAAGAACTGACACTTCCGGAACTAAAAGACAATATTCTTCAGATCTGTTACTGTAAAGGAAAGATACAGCCGGAATCTACGAAAGCAGAAGAAGATGGAATCCATATCGAAGGTGTTCTTCATATGATGTTTTTGTATGTCAGGGAAGATGATCAGATGCCGTTTGGTGTATGGCAGGGAATGGTGCCGTTTACATATCTTTTAGAGAATGGGGGCGGAGAACCTGAAGCAGAAGAACTGGACTGGACAGTTGAGCAGCTTTCCGTAGGACTTATGGGAAACGGAGAGGTGGAAGTAAAGGCTGTGCTGGCATTCAACTGTTTCCAGAAAGAGCCTGTTATGGTGCAAAATATTGAATCCGCAAAGTTCACCCCGATGAGTACCGAGGAGCTGGAAAACAGACCCGGCATTGTGGGATATTTTGTGAAAAACGGGGATACATTGTGGAATCTGGCGAAAAAATATAATACGACTGTGGAAAATATAAAAGAAGTGAATCATATGGAAAAAGAAGATGTAAATAAAGGCGATAAAATATTGATTTTTAAGCAAAATTTGAGTATACTATAAGCACATTGTATACAAAATGTAAGGAGATAAATAGAATGGATAAAATGGAATTGAAGGCACTTGGAAAGATCAATCTGGGTCTGGATGTTCTGGGGCGGAGAGAGAACGGATATCACGATGTACGTATGGTGATGCAGACAGTGTACCTGTACGACCAGATCCGGATAGAAAAGACGAAAAAGCCGGGAATAGAGTTGTCGACGAATCTTTTTTATCTGCCGGTGAATGAGAATAACCTGGCATATCAGGCAGCAGACCTTCTGATGAAAGAGTTCGACGTAAAAGAGGGTGTAAAGATCACCCTTGATAAACACATACCGGTGGCAGCAGGAATGGCAGGAGGAAGCTCGAATGCAGCGGCAGTTCTGTTCGGGATTAACCGTATGTTTTCACTTGGTCTTTCACAGAAAGAACTGATGGAAAGAGGAGTGACATTGGGAGCGGATGTTCCGTACTGCGTTATGCGGGGAACTGTTCTTGCGGAAGGAATCGGAGAGATACTGACACCACTTCCGGCCTGCCCGAAATGTCATGTGCTGATCGCAAAACCGCCGATCAGTGTATCGACGAAGCTGGTCTATGAAAAACTGGATTCGCATGAGATAGAGGATCATCCGGATATTGATGGTATTATAGACGGACTGAAGGCTCATGATATCGAAAAAGTTGCTTCGAGCATGGGAAATGTACTGGAAAAGGTAACGATCGAAGAATATCCGGTTATTGAACAGATTAAAAATGTCATGAAGGAGCAGGGAGCACTGAATGCGATGATGAGCGGAAGTGGTCCAACGGTATTCGGTCTTTATGAGACAAAAGAGAAAGCAAGAAAAGCAGCAGCAAAGATAAGAGAAAAGCAATTGGCAAAGCAGGTGTATGTGACAGGCATACATAATGCAAGGAGGAAATAAGCATGGAATCGAATTTTAAAGTAAATATGAATGAATATCTACCACTTAGAGATGTCGTGTTCAATACTTTGAGACAGGCGATCTTGCGAGGAGAGTTAAAACCGGGAGAAAGACTGATGGAGATCCAGCTTGCAAATAAACTCGGAGTAAGCCGTACCCCGATCCGTGAAGCAATCCGTAAACTTGAACTGGAAGGTCTTGTCCTTATGATTCCGAGAAAAGGTGCGGAAGTTGCAGAGATCACAGAGAAGAATCTAAGAGATGTCCTGGAAGTGCGCTGTGCGTTAGAAGAACTGGCTGTGCAGCTTGCATGTGATAAGATCACGAAAGAAGAGATCGAAGAGATGAAGAAAGCTGCGGAAGATTTTAAGAAGATTTTAAAGAGTAAAGATATTACAGAGATCGCTGAAGCAGATGTACGTTTCCATGACATTATCTATATGGCAACAGACAATCAGAAACTGATCCAGCTTCTGAATAATTTAAGAGAACAGATGTATCGTTATCGTGTGGAATATCTGAAACGTGAAGAAGCACATCCACAGCTGATCGCAGAGCATGCCGCAATCATAGAATACATCAGTAAAGGTGAGAAGAAGGCGGCAACAGATATTATGTGTAAACATATTGATAACCAGGTGACCACTGTGATCGATGTGATCCGCACAAAACAGAATTAAAAGACTGTAAAAGTGTATAGATAAGATAAGCTGTGTCAAGACTTCCTGTATCAGAAAAATGCAGTATACAGGAAGGAGATACATAGATGAAACGAGAAACGATCTGCCTGATCATAGCCTGTCTGATATCGTTCATACTGACAGCGGGCATTATGAACTGGCGTATGGAAATTGTACATGCAGAACTTAGCGATACACAGCAGTCACTGGCCAAAGAAGTCTTCCGTTTTCATGTGATCGCAGAAAGTGACAGTGCAAATGATCAGAGAATCAAACTGAAAGTGCGGGATGCGGTTCTAAAGTATATGAAAGCACATATGACCAGAGCCGAAAGAAGGGATGCAAAGGCGACAAAAGCATGGACCCTGACTCACAAAAAAGAACTGACGGATACAGCAGATAAAATATTGAAAAAAGAGAAAGTATCATACCGGGCGAAAGCGGAGGTGACCACCTGCTATTTTCCGGACAAACGGTATGGAGATATCATTTTTCCCGAGGGAAATTACGAAGCACT
>OHRE01000877.1_pt1 | contig 13187 bp, 10 predicted proteins | sample 1578411 | NCBI WGS metagenome assembly OHRE01 (sample SAMEA3879566, study PRJEB24766) | human gut metagenome | biome: human-associated habitat; feature: feces | place: USA | collected 1985/1987 | reverse complement strand
CTGGCCTTCCGGGTCGGAGCCGAACGCTCTATCCAGCTGAGCTACGATCGCACATCTTCTGAATGGATTCAGTATAAGGTAGTATAGCACAGCCGGACAGAAATTGCAAATAGAAATCTTCGCCCTTGTCGGCCCAATTTCTGCATCCGGAGCATCCTTCTGAAAAATCATCGGACGGCGCGTAAAAAATTCACCTCTGCTTTTTGGGTTTTCCATCTTGCAAAAGCGCCGCTGGGCCTTATAATAGAGCTTGTGCCCCGGTGTGCGCGGGCACAGTTTCGGATCAGGAAAAGGAATCATCAAGTTATGAAGTCAAACACCAAATCGCTGACGGAAGGCCCTCTGGCCAAGCAGATCCTTCTGGTCAGTCTGCCGCTGGCACTGTCCAACCTGCTGCAGGTGCTGTTCAACATGTCGGACGTCGCGGTCGTGGGCCGGTTTGCCGGTTCCACGGCGCTGGGTGCAGTGGGCTCCACGAGCATCTTCGTCACCCTGTTCACCGGTTTTCTCATCGGCCTGAGCAACGGCATCAACGTGCTGGTGGCCCGCTTCTATGGGGCCAGGCACACCGATGACGTCCGCCGCACCGTTCACTCGGCGCTGGTGGTCAGCCTCATCGCCGGTGTGGTGCTGCTGTTCGTGGGTCTGCTGGGCTCCCCCGCCCTGCTGCGGCTGCTGAACACCAAGGAAGACCTGCTGCCCGGTGCCATCCTCTACCTGCGGGTCTACTTCCTCGGTATGCCCGCACTGGCGCTCTACAACTTTGGCAACGCCATCTTCAGCGCCATCGGCGACACCAAAAAGCCGCTGTACTTCCTGAGCATCGCGGGTGTGCTGAACATCCTGCTCAACCTCTTCTTCGTCATCGTCTGCAAGCTGGATGTCATGGGCGTGGCGCTGGCCAGCGCCATTTCGCAATGCGTTTCCGCCGGGCTCATCCTCCACGCGCTGACTCAGGTACAGGACTGCTACGCCCTGCATTTCCGGGAAGCCCGGCTCGACCCGGCCATGACCCGAAGCATTCTGGCGCTGGGCCTGCCCGCCGGGTTCCAGAACGCCGTCTTCGCCATCGCCAACCTCTTCATCCAGGCAGGCGTCAACTCCTTCGACTCCCTCATGGTCAAGGGCAACTCCGCCGCCGCCAACGCCGACAACCTCATCTATGACTGCATGGCCGCCTTCTACATGGCCTGTGCCAGCTTCATGAGCCAGAACTACGGCGCAGGCAAGCCCGACCGCGTGAAAAAGAGCTACTTCATCGCGCTGGGCTATTCCTTTGGTGTGGGCCTGCTGTTGGGCAGCAGCCTGTTCGTGTTCGGCCGCGAGTTCCTGGCCCTCTTTACCACCGAGCCTGCCGTCATCGACGCCGGCATGAAGCGTGTGGGCGTCATGGGCCTGGCCTACTGCATCTCGGCCTTTATGGACTGCACCATCGCCGCCTCCCGCGGCCTGGGCAAGACCGTCGTGCCCACCGTCATCGTCATCCTGGGTTCCTGCGTCTTCCGCGTCATCTGGGTGTACACCATCTTTGCCCACTTTCACACCATCCCCTCGCTTTATCTGCTCTACCCCTGCTCCTGGATGCTGACCGCTCTGGCGGAGATCGTCTACTTCGTCCACTGCTACAAGCAGGCCATGAAAATTTTCCGGGAGCCGGTCCCTGCGTCGCTGTAAACCGTTCAGACATAAGAAAAGGCAGATGCCGTTCGATGCGGCATCTGCCTTTTTTGTGGTTCGTTATACCTTTACTTCTCCCGCCAGCACCCGCTTATAGTCCTCGTAGTTGCGGGCCAGCAGCGCGGGCGTATCCAGACCATAGGGGCACTTGTTCCGGCACTGGTTGCAGTGCAGGCAGTCCTCGATCTTCTTCATCTTGGCCTGGCCCTCCGGGCTCAGATGGGCCGCCGCAGGCGACCGGCGCAGGAGCAGGCTCATGCGGGCGCAGTCGTTGATCTCGATGCCCACCGGGCAGGGCATACAGTAGCCGCAGCCCCGGCAGAAATCGCCGCACAGTTCGGCGCGGTCCTTCTCGATGACGGCCCGCAGTTCATCGTTCATCCGGGGCGGGTCGTTGATGTAGGAGAGGAACTCGTCCAGCTCGGTCTCCCGCTGGACGCCCCAGATGGGCAGGACGCCGTCGTACTGGGCCTCGAAGGCATAGGCGGCGGCGCTGTTGGTGATGAGGCCGCCGGACAGGCCCTTCATCGCGATGAAGCCCATCTTTTTCTCCTTGCAGAGTTCCACAAGTTCCAGTTCCTGCGGGCCGGAGATGTAGCTGAACGGGAACTGCAGCGTCTCGTACAGACCGCTCTCGATGGCTTCCTTCGCCACGGTCAGGCGGTGGTTGGTGATGCCGATGTGCCGGATCAGACCCTTGGCCTTCGCTTCCAGCGCGGCATCGTACAGGCCGGAGGCGTCTCCGGGCCGGGGGCAGAAGGCCGGGTTGTGGAACTGGTAGATGTCAATGTAGTCGGTGCGCAGGTTTTTCAGGGAGGTATGCAGGTCCTTCCAGAAATCCTCTGCGGTTTCCGCCGCCGTCTTGGTGGCGAGGTAGACATCGCTGCGGATGCCGTCGAACGCCTCGCCCAGCTTGACCTCGCTGTCGGTGTAGGCGCGGGCGGTATCAAAGAAGCGGATGCCCGCCTTGTAAGCCTTGCGGGCCAGATGGACGGCGTCCTCCTGGGCGATGCGCTGGATGGGCAGGGCACCAAAGCCGTTCTTGTTCACCGTGATGCCGGTGCTGCCCAGCGTGACCATATCCTTCATATCAAGACCTCCTCGTGTTTTCAAACCTGCTCTCTGTCCTCATTATAAACCGACATCTTGCGCCGTGCAAGAAGTTTGGCACAACAAAAGCTCCCCGGAAACGAGGAGCTTTCGTTGGTTCTCTTACGCGTATTGGTGGTTCAGGAACATCGCCTTGATGCGGACGACCTCGTCGTACTCCTCCTGCTCGACCTGAACGTCGGCGTTCAGCGCCTTCAGGCGGGCCTTGACGGCCTCCAGCGCCTCCGGCACGGTGACGGCGCGGCCCTCTTCGATGGCGTCCATCATCTGCTTGAGGACGGTCGGGTGTGCGTAATAGCTCGGCACCGGGAACGCACCGTTCGGGTAGCGCTTCACATAGTCCGCTGCGGCCTGCTCGGCCCGTTCGGCCCGCTTCATGATGGCGCTGTGGTTGTTGCGGGCGGTGGGCAGCATGTTGTAGCTGGAAAAGAGGAAGATGGCCGCAAAGCCGAACAGCGCAAAGTAGATGCCGTAATTGCCCACATGGTTCGTGATGGCATAGAGGCCGTAGGCCGCAGCCACAAGGCCGAACAGGAAGATGGCCAATGCGACATAGCGGTACACCGGCTTGCTTTGCAGCTGGGCGCGCTTGCGGCGCTCGGCGGCGCTCAGCTCGTCCGAGATCTCCGGCTTAGCTTCCAGATACTCTTTTGCCCGGCGCAGCACTGTCAGGCTGTGCTCGGCGTCTTTCGTCAGCTCCGGCAGCTTGCGGGCGGCCTTTTCGGCCTCCTTCTTCTGCACGGTCTGCTCGCCTGCCGCGCTCAGCCGCTTGATCTGCGGCTGCTCTTTGGCCAGAACGTCCAGCAGGGCGTCCACGTCCCGCTCATCCTTGAAGTTGCACTGCTTCTGCTTGCCGCCGTCGTACTCCACCACCAGATAGGCCATGGAGGCAAACATCCCTTTGCCGGTAAAGCCGCCCTGGCTCATGGCGACCCGCTTGAACGCGCGGGTGATGCTGCCGTAAGGCAGATAATAGCAGCGGTCGATGTAAAAGCTGTTGAGGTACAGCGCCTTTTTGCCGACGCCGCAGGGGCCGATCTTTTTGCAGGCTTTTTTGTCTGCTTCCAGCTCGGCAGCGCCGAGTTTTGCCAGACCCAGTTGTGCAGGTTTGAACAGCATAGTGTATCCCTCTTTTGCGTTTTGTTTGTACCCATTGTCCCACTGTTTTTCGCAAAATGCAAGAGTCTTTTCCACTCTTAGCCAAAAGCAAGACCGGCCGCTGGTGTGGGCAGCGGCCGGTCTTGAGATCACAGGGGGTTATGCCGCCTTGAATGGGTTATGCGGCTTTCTTCTCCGTGTGCTTCTTGGTAGCATGGATAAACAGGGCCAGCATTGCAACGGCGAAGACGATGCCCACAGGGTATGCGACCGCCGTATTGTAGATGGTGGCACCCTCAGCGGTCTTGCTGTTCAGCAGGCCGCCCAGGCACTCCGGAGCCAGCACGAAGTAGGTACAGGACACAGCGCTCATGAAGGTAGCAGGCACAGCCGTGATCCAGTAGTTCTTCTTTTCCTTGAAGAGGTACATGGAAGCGGCCCACAGGACGATCATGGCCAGCGTCTGGTTGGTCCAGCTGAAGTAACGCCAGATCACGGTGTAGTTGATGAAGCCCAGCGCGTTGCCGATGCCCAGGAAGGCGCCGACACCCAGAACGGGGATGCAGAGCTTCAGGCGGTTCCCGTAGCTGTCCTGATCCAGCTTCAGCCAGTCGGCCAGAGTCAGACGAGCGGAACGGAACGCGGTATCACCAGAGGTGATGGGGCAGATGACGACGCCGATCATTGCCAGGGCAATGCCGACACCGCCCATGGTCTTGGAGCAGACGTCATAGATGGCGGCGGACTGACCTTCGGCCAGAGCAGCGGCCAGACCGGTGTTCAGACCACCGGTGACTTCGTACAGAGAGCAGCCGGCAGCAGCCCAGATCAGAGCGATGATGCCTTCGCAGACCATTGCGCCGTAGAAGACGAAGTGGCCCTGCTTCTCACTCTTCATGCAGCGCGCCATCAGAGGCGACTGGGTGGAGTGGAAGCCGGAAATAGCGCCGCAGGCGACCGTGATGAACATGAAGCTCCAGATCGGGGTGCCCGACGGGTGCATGCTGCCGAAGTGATCCCAGATCTCCGGGATCGTATAGGCAGGGTTGGTGAAGATACCGAAGATGACGCCGATGGCCATGATGATGAGGCAGATGCCGAAGATGGGGTAGATCTTGCCGATGACCGCGTCAATGGAGATAAAGGTCGCGATGAAGTAATACACTAGAATGATGATGAGCCAGAACAGCAGCGAAGTGAACACGCCGGATGCACCGCTCTGGCTGCACAGCTCCACGATCAGGCCCGCAGGGCCGACCGCAAACACCGTGCCCACCATGATGAGCAGAACCACGGAGAAGACACGCATCACGTTCTGCATCACCGGGCCAAGGTATTTGCCGGTGATCTCGGCGATGGAAGCGCCGTCGTTGCGCTCGCTCATCATGCCGGAGAAGTAGTCATGGACACCGCCCGCAAAGATCGTGCCGAAGGTGATCCACAGGAAGACCACCGGCCCCCACAGAGCGCCCTGCATGGCGCCGAAGATGGGGCCGAGGCCCGCGATGTTCAGCAGCTGGACGAGGAACAATTTCCACTGCGGCATCACGACATAGTCCACGCCATCGTTGATGCGCACAGCCGGAGTTTCGCGGTCGTCCGGGCCGAAGGTGTTGTCTACGATCTTACCGTAGACGAAGTAGCCCACGATCAAGAGCGCCAGACAGAGCAAGAAACTGATCATACCAGAAACCTCCTTTTTTCGGTGCTGTCCGCGGCCCCATTCCGCCGCCGGGCAGCTCCCAATCTCTGGCCTCATGGTAACATATTTTTCATCATCTGCACAATATTTTTCCAGCATAGGGGTATATCGTATCCGATATACCTGCTAAGAATTTTTACCGTTGTCCGGTCCGTTTTTTGTCGAAAAGCCAGCAAAAAAGAAACGAAACCGAATTTTCGGTTTCGTTTCTTTGCCGCATTTCTCTATTTTTATCAATTCCGGAGCCAAAACTTTAGCCGCTTCTTTGCCGGCGGCTTCTCATTTCATGGTCTGGGCCGCCTGTTTGTGGAGCAGATCGACAAACGCCTGTTCCTCCGCCCGCAGGCCACTCTTGTCCGGATAGACCAGGACATCCCGCATCTGCTGGCGCTGGGCCGGGCATTTCTTCAGCACCAGATGATACTGTTCCAGCGCCTTGCGGGGCATGGGTGACGCCCACATATACGCAGACGGGAGCCGCTGCAAGATCGAAAACTGGCTGCACCGCTCATACACATGGATACGCCGGGCTTGGTTCACATGCCAGCGCACACCGTCGCCGCCCTCCTCGCCGGGCAGCTGAAAGTCGTCGTGCCGGATCTCCATATACTGGTTCAGTTCGGTCAGGTCGCGCACCTCGTGCCGGGCCAGCGGGCCGTCCCGGTTGGTGAGCAGCTGATATTCGAAGTCCATCACCGGCTCCATCTTCAGCCCCCGCCGGGCGCAGTAGTGGGTGTAGTGTTCATCGTCCTCCACCGCATAGCGCAGCAGCGCCAGGTGATAGCCCCGCCGCAGCACGAAATCCAGCGCCTCCATCGAGCCGCCTTCCCGGATGTGGATGTGCACCCGCTCCAGATGCACCGCCTGTTCCAGATAATCCACCGCCGCATAGGACGCATAGGTCGCATGGGGCAGCATCACCCGCAGCTCCGCGCAGCGCTCCTGCTCTTCCTCGACGCTCCGGCTCAGGCGGTCCACATCTTCCAGCACCCGCTCGGCCTGCTCGATGAACCGCCGCCCCTGCTCGGTGGGGATCATGCCGGTGGAGGAGCGCTCAAAGATGCGGATGTGATACTCCTCTTCCAGATTTTTCAGCGCCTTGCTGATGTTGGGCTGGGCCGCATACAGCTGCTTTGCCGCAGCGCTCACCGACCCCCACTGCATGATGGCGACCAGATAGCGCAATTCTGTAATGTTCAAGCTCTTCTCTCCTTTTGGCGTCGTGTGGAACCATTTTGTCCTATTGTATCAGCCCCGGCGCCGGGCTGTCAAGTTGACGGCAGCGCATCGGGGCTTTATAATAAGAATACCACGTTCTCCCCTGCCGGGAGAATCATCTGTAAAACGAGAACACTGTATTTTTCGAGGAAGATCGTATGACATACCGCGTTTTGCGCATCGACGAGCAGCTGTACGGCTGCGAGGAGCTGCCGGAAGGGCAGCCCGTCTGCTGCGATGTCTTATTGGAGGACGAGACCGGTGAACGCCGGGTCATCGCCTACCCGGACGCTGAGCTGGCCCGCCTTGACATCGACGAGGGCGACACCGTCCGGCTCGACCACCATACCCTCATCAAACTCTGAAGGAGCCTCTATGCACAACTTATATTTTACCCGCCACGGCGAGACCGTCTGGAACGTTGAAAACAAGATCTGCGGCATGACCGACAGCCCGCTGACCGCCCGCGGCCGGGCGCAGGCCGCTGCGCTGGGGGCCCATGTCCGGGACAGCGGAGTCCACATTGACGAGATCCTGTATTCTCCCCTGTCCCGCGCTGCCGACACCGCTCTGGCTATCGCCGAGGCCACCGGCATCCCGGCCCGCCCGGAACCCCGCCTGCGGGAGCAGTGCTTTGGCCGCTACGAGGGGACGCCCCGCGATGGGGCCGAGTTCAAAGTCTCCAAGACCCACTTCGCCGACCGCTACTCCGGCGGCGAGAGTATGCTGCAATTGGCCCAGCGCATCTACGACCTGCTGGACGAGCTGCGGGCCGACGAGAGCAAGACCTATCTCCTTGTCGCCCACAATGGCATCGCCCGCGTGGTGCGGTCTTACTTTTACGATATGACCAACGAGGAGTATGCCGCCTTCGGCATCCGGAACTGCGAGTTCGTCGAGTATACATTTGAATGACAAAGAAAGCCGCCGGGGCCCCGGCGGCTTTCTTTGTCCTAGCGCGTCACACATGACGGTAATGGAATTTCCGATCTTTTGTCACGAACATATACACGCTCACCCCCAGCGCGGCAAGCTCGGCGGCCGTAACGGCCAGCCAGATGCCATCCATCCCCATGAGCGCCGGCAGTGCGAAGACCGCCGCCACCTGAAACAACAGGGTGCGCAGAAAAGAGATGAGGGCGCTCGTCACACCGTCGCCCAACGCGGTAAAGAAGGACGACGCATAGACGTTGAAGCCCATGATGAGGAAGCTCAGCGCATAGAGCCGGAAGGCGTGGGTGGTCAGTGTTAGCAGCCCGGCATCGTAGCCCACAAAGATGCGGGCCACATGCGGGATGAGGAACATCGAACCAATGGTCATGACGACGGCCACCACGCCGATGAGGCGGAAGCTCATGGAATAAAGATTGTGGACCTCCCGGTGATTGCGGGCACCGTAGTGGTAGCTGACGATGGGGGCGCTGCCGACGGCATAGCCCACAAAGACGGCCACAAAGAGGAAGGCGGCATACATGATGACGCCGTAGGCCGCCACGCCGTCCTCGCCCGCAAAGCGGAGGAGCTGGTAATTGTAGAGGATGTTGACCAGCGACATGGAGAGGTTGGTCATCAGCTCCGACGAGCCGTTGATGCAGGCATTCCGCAGGACGCGGCCATGGAACTTCGTCCGGCTCAGGTGCAGGCGGCTGGTGTTGTTCCGGTCCAGGAAATAGAACACCGGCAGCAGGCCGCCGACGATCTGGCTGAGGAAGGTCGCGACCGCGGCACCCTCAACGCCCCAGCGGAGCACCCCCACCAGCACGACGTCCAGCACCATGTTGGTGCAGCCCGCGCCCACGGTGAAAGCAAAGCCCAGATGGGGCTTTTCGGCCGTGACGAAGAAGCTCTGGAACATGTTCTGCAAGATAAAGGTCGGCAGGCTGACCAGCAGAATGCGGCCATACCGCAGCGCATAGTCCAGCATCTCTCCCTTTGCGCCCAGCAGCTCCGCCACCGGCTCAATGATGACCAGACCAACGGCGCTGAACACGATGCCCGCTGCAAGGGCCGAACTGAGGAAGAGGCTGAAAAGTTCGTCCGCCTTTTTTCCATCGCCCTCGCCCAGCGTGATGCCCACGATGGCGCTGCCGCCGGTGCCCAGCATAAAGCCGATGCTGCCGATGAGCATGGGCAGCGGCATGATGAGGTTGACCGCCGCAAAGGCCGTTTTGCCCACGAAGTTCGAGACGCACAGGCCGTCCACGATGCCGTAGATGGAGGTGAACAGCATGGTGCCGATGCAGGGCAGCACGAACCGGATCAGCCGGGAACAGGTAAAGTGATCGGACAATTGGATGGGGTGCTTTGGCATAAATTCTCCTTCGATCATTTTCCGCAGATGACGATAGCCTTCCACCCAAAGCGACACATCATCCGCTTCCGGATGGACTTTCCTCCAATGACTGGAATATTCTTGCACAGACGGAAGCACCGCTTTTCTGCCGCAGCATGGGCCAGGCTGCGGGCCTCGCCCTGCTCAAAATCCAGACAGCATGTATCGCCGTTCCGCACCGCATAGATTCGGGGCCGCAGCCCGGCCCGCTGGTTTTGCTCCACCACTTCGTAGTAGCAATATTCCCGCAGGTGCAGCCCTTTGGCTTCCAGTTCCTTTGGCGCTGCCAGCTTGGTGATGTCGTGGGGTCCCATTCCTCTGCTGGGAGTCACGGTCACCAAAAGCCCCTCCGGTGAAAGTTTTTTCGCGATCTGCCGAAGGGTCTCCTCCATTTCATCTTCCGGGAGATGTTCCATCACATCGTTCCAGTAAAACAGGTCCACGCTGCCGTCCTTCAGCTCTCCCAGCGCAGCATACAGGGTCTTTTCAATGCAGCAGGAAGAAAGTTCCCCCAGAAGCTGGCGATCCAGACACACATCGCATCCGCTCACATGTACCCCTCCGAACTGATGCACAGCCCGGAGGATATACCCGGTGCCCACGCCCGCTTCAAAGAAGTTGATCTCCGGCTTTTTTGTGTGCAGATACCGGATGAGCTGGTCCAGCAAGTCCACGAAGCTCTCGCCCGCCCCATAAGCCGCCACGCTCTGGCCCTTCTGGCGGCTGCGAGCCTGGATCAGGCGGTCTACCATCTCGTAGCATTGCCGTGTAATCTGCTCCCGCTCTTCCGAAAACGGCGCAGCCTCTTTGATGGCAAGTGCTCCCGCCTGTTCCACAGCGTATTGCTGCGCCACCCACTCTGCATCGGGCTTTTCTTCCAGAGAGACATTCTGAAGGCAGCGTTCAAACGCTTCTTTTGCAGTTTCTTTCATATACGACCTCATGTTTTTTCATTTTTACATCATCCCGCCGGGGCGCCAGCCGGTGCAGTAGCGGGCATAATCGCGGTCGGCCTGCTTGACGTAGAGGACAAGTTCTTCCTTCCCCTCTTTGTTTTTCATCGTGCGGACCTTGGTGGGCAGGCTCTGGCGCTGGAGCAGCTCCAGTTCGTCGTTCAGCTCGTCCTCGTTGTCGAAGGTGTCGAGCTTGGTCCAGTGGGTGGCAAACAGCCAGAATTTTGCAAGGGTATCGCTCATGGTTCAGTCTCCTTCTCCGGCGCAGGCTGCGGGGCCGTCAGCCGGTAAAACGGCGCGATGGCGTTGGCGTCGCCATGGCGCACGATGGAATAGGTAATGTCGCAATAGGGCTGGATGGCCGTGCTCTTCTCGACGGTGGAGATGAGCAGGACCTGCAATTGCAGGCGGCGGAACAGCTCCATCATGGGGCGGATGCGGTCGCTGGTCATCTTGCTGAAGGCCTCGTCCAGCAGAACCAGACGGATGCTGTTCTCGCTCTTCTGATAAATTTGCAGCAGCGAAGCGCAGATGGCCACATAGAACGGGGCCTGATTCTCGCCGCCGGAGGAATCGCGGCTGACGCGGGACAGATACGCCTGCTGGCCGGAGACCGTGTTCGTGACCTTGATGTCGTAGTCCAGATAGGTGCGGTAATCCACATAGTCGGACAGGGTGGCACCGGAGGTGCTGCGGCCCTCCTGCCGGGCGCGGGTGTTCTCGTCCACGTCGGCCATGATCTTTTCCATCAGCTCATCCACCTGCCGCTCGTAAACGGGGTCGGCCGTGGCGGCGAGGTTGTCCAGCGAGTCGGTGTCGGTCATCTGCTGGTTGCCCTTGTCCACGATGACCTGATAGAACGCGGCCAGCTGCGGGTCGCGGCTGGGTTCCAGCTCGAAGCGGTAGACCTCTTCGCCGTAGGTCAGCTGCTCCATCACCTTGTTCAGCTCCCGGAACTGACGGCGGGCGTTGAAGATGTCATCTTTCATCCGGAAGAGGATGTCTTTCCGGAAGCGGTCCTTGCAGTCGCGCTGGGCCTGGTCCAGGCGGGCGGCGTAGCGCTCCAGGTCGATGCGGACGAGGCTCTCGTGCTGGGCGCGGTACTGCTCGATGCCCGCAAGGCCCAGCGGATAATCGCAAACGTACCGCTCGTTGTACGCCTTCTGGGCCGGTTCCAGCGTGGCGGTGAGGTAGCTTTGCAGGGTGTCGTCCAGTTTGGTCTGCGCTTTTTCGGCCGCCTGGACAGCGGCGCGGGCTGTGCGGCCCCCGGTCATGAGGCCCTTTTTGCGCTCCTGCGCCAGCGGCTCCAGCAGCGGGTATTTTTCAAAGAAGGTCTGGGCCGCCCCGGCGCTCTGCTGCGCTGCAGCCACGGCCCGGCCCTGCTCTGCCGCGCAGGAAGCCAGCTGCTTTTCGCAGACGCGGATATCGCCGCCTGCCTGTTCCACCGCCTTGCGGGCCGCTTCCCAGGCGGCTTCGCGGGTCTCCTCTTCCCGATACAGCTCCTGCAGCAGCGGGTTCTCCCGGCAGTCGGCCAGCTTCTGGGCCTGTGCCGCATAGTCGGCCTTGGCGGCAGCAAGGGCGTCCCGGCCTTCCCACAGGCCGGCCAGCGTTTCCAGTGCGCGGCCGCGCAGGATATTCTGGTACTGGTCGTAGGCCGTCTTCAGCGACCGTTCGGTCTGCACGGCCTCGCGGCGGCGTTCACCGAGAGCTGTCAGCTCCTCTTCCAGCGCACCGGCGCGGGCGCGGCGGGCGTCCAGACCGATATACCGCTGGGGCCGGCGCAGGCGTTCCAGCCGGAACGGATGGTGGCGCAGCAGGTCACGGGTGGCGCTGTCCGGGAAGTGTTCCAGCGTGTCCGGCGTCTCGCAGCAGACGATGCGGCGGAGGATTGTGTCCGCATACTGTGCGGCCAGCGGGTTCTCGCTCTCCACCTGAGCGGCAAGGCTGTCAGCCGGGCGGGTCTCCGCGCGGCGGTTGGCGGTGCGGATGCCCGGTGTATCCAGCAGGCTGATGGGCCCGACCGTTTCGCCCAGCGCCACAAAGGCGCTCTTGGCGGCGGCGTAGTGGTTGGGCGGGACGAGGATATCGAACCGGCGGTCGCCGAGGCAGGCTTCCACGCAGTCCTGCCAGCTCTCATCGGCCACGTTCAGCAGCTCACAGAAGATCTTTGCGTCCGGCGTCATGCCCCGGCTCTTCAGCTCGGCGTTGACGGCATCGCGGACTCTGGTGGCGGCATCGCCGTGGGGGTAGACCCACTTGCCGCCCGAAACCGCGTCCAGCTCGGCGCGCTTTTCTTCCTGTGCGCGGGCCAGGTCGGCGGCGTTCTGCCGCGCGGCAAAATACTGCTCTTCCAGCGGCTTTTCGAGCCGGTCCAGCGCTTCGGTCAGCGCGGGCAGCTGTTCTGCGGTCAGAGCGACCGGCCAGAGCGCCTTTTCGACCCCGAAGCCGCTGCGGGCCAGCACCGTCAGCAGGTTCGTAACGGCATCCGCCGTCTGTTCCAGCGCCGCCACCTTCCGGGCGGCGGCATCCAGTGCGGTCTTCCTGCGGGCCAGTTCCTCGGTCATAGCGTCCAGCGCACGGCCCTCGCCGCTGGCCGAAGCTGCCCCATGGGCGGCCAGATAGGCCCGGCGGGCCTCGGCCTCGGCGTTCTTGGCCGCTTCATAGGCGGCGTTCCGCTCGGCCAGCTGGCGGCGTCCGGCGTCGAGATGCCCCTGCCAGACGGCGTCTTCTCCGGCGTCGGCCTCGGCGCGGGCCAGCAGGGCCGCGCCCCGGTTGACCAGGGCGTCTGTCTCTCTGGATGCGGCTTCCCGGCCGTATTCCACGATCTGTTCCAGCGCGGCGGCGCGGGTCTGCGCCTCGGCCAGCACGGCGTGGAGGTTTTCCAGCTCCACCCGGTCGCCCTGCAGCGCGTCCAGATCCAGTTCCGGCTGAGGCAGGATGTATTGATACAGAAATTCCCGGAAGTTCGGGATCTCGTCCATGCTGGTGCCCATCTGGAACACCTCATTGAACTTTTTGCCCAGCGGGCTGGATGCGCGGCCGATGCCCAGAGCACGGCAGATGCGGTCCCGGGCCTCGCTGGGGCTGCGGGTGTAGG
>OHRE01000842.1_pt1 | contig 13747 bp, 10 predicted proteins | sample 1578411 | NCBI WGS metagenome assembly OHRE01 (sample SAMEA3879566, study PRJEB24766) | human gut metagenome | biome: human-associated habitat; feature: feces | place: USA | collected 1985/1987 | reverse complement strand
TGCGATGTTTCTGATCTCACTTACCCTGCTTGTACTGGGGATCAGGAAAAACTCCGGGTATCTTCCGGCTGCGGCTGCATTTTTTGGATTGACGCTCTACAGTTATGCTCAAAGCTGGATCGTGGTGCCGTTGTTTCTGCTGCTATTTCTGCTGTTGATGGCCATGCGCCGAAAAAAGAAATATGAAGGCGAATTGTTTATGATCTATCTGGCAGGTTATGGTCTGGGAAGGTTTTTCTTTGAATGGTTCAGAACAGATAAGCTTTATATTCCGGGGACAAAAGTGGGGATTTCGCTGGTAATTTCCGCTATATTATTTGCTGTTTTTATGCCTGTAGTGATCATACGCAGAGTGATGGCACAGAAAAGAGATACTATACGCCGGCAGAGGAAAAAAAGATTTCTGGATGAGTCAGTGAAAGAAAAACAGATGTTTCCTGAGACTTCTGAAATGAAACCGGAACCGGAAATCCGGCCGGAGATGGATGAACAGGTAAAGCCAGATGTGGGAACTTCTCCCACAAATTCAAAAGAAGAACAGTAAAAAAACATATATCTGAAAGATAAGTGGGTTGAAAGTGGAAATTCAACCCACTTTTTATGTATAAAAGCCCATTTTTCTCGTAAAAATAAGGTTGTTTCATAAATGTTAACAGAGTTCTAAATTTTAAAAATCTTTTTCTCCCCCTTGTTTTTTCAGCCTAAATAGTTTAGAATAAGCACATAAGTGGTAGAAAGTGGTGAATAGTGGTGGTGAGTGGGGAATAACGGCAGAGTCCATTACCACCTGAGAAATCTGAAGGGGAGATTCAGATTTTGCGAGAGTAGGTGAGTAACATGTTCATGGGAGAGTATAACCACACGATCGACGCGAAGGGGCGTCTGATCATTCCTTCTAAATTCAGGGAGCTCTTAGGGGAAGAGTTTGTTCTGACAAGAGGGCTTGATGGCTGTCTTTACATTTATCCGATGGATGAATGGGAATCCTTTGAAATGAAGCTCAGATCTTTACCACTTACAAATAAAAATGCCAGAACTTTTTCACGATTCTTTGTAGCTGGAGCAACTACATGTGAACTGGACAGGCAGGGACGAATCCTTGTACCGCAGACACTGCGCGAATTTGCCGGTCTGGAGAAAGATGTGGTTCTGACAGGTAATCTGAACAGAATTGAAGTTTGGAGCAAAGAAAAATGGAATGAGATCTGTGATTATGATGACATGGACAGCATTGCAGAGAGCATGCAGGACATGGGAATCACAATCTGACAGGTCTCGTTTGAAGTATCTTGCAAAGTAAATCCAGACAGGAGACGGAGATGGAATTTAAACACAAATCTGTATTACTGGAAGAGACCATTGAAGGTTTGGATATCAAACCGGACGGAATCTACGTGGATGGTACTTTAGGAGGTGCAGGGCATGCCGGTGAGGTATGCAGGAAACTTTCTGCCAAGGGGAGATTTATTGGCATAGATCAAGACCAGGATGCGATAATTGCTGCGAGTGAGAGGTTAGCCCCCTATAAACAGGCGACGATCATTCGCAGCAATTATTGTTACATGGTACAGGAACTGGCAGCAAGAGGCATCTATAAAGTCGACGGGATTCTCCTTGATCTTGGAGTATCTTCCTATCAGCTTGACAATGAAGAACGCGGTTTTACCTACAGGGTAGATGCACCGCTCGATATGCGCATGGACCAGCGCCAGACGCAGACAGCCGGCGATATTGTCAATGGCTATGAAGAAAAAGAATTATACCGTATTATTCGTGATTACGGTGAAGATAAATTTGCAAAAAATATTGCAAAACATATTGTTGCCGCCAGACAGGTGAAACCGATCACAACCACCGGAGAACTGACAGAGATCATCAGAGAATCCATTCCCATGAAGATGCAGGTGAAGTCAGGACATCCGGCCAAGAGAACTTTTCAGGCAATCCGTATTGAGCTTAACAGAGAGCTCGATGTGCTGCGGGATTCTCTGGATGGAATGATCGATATCCTTGATGATGGCGGAAGACTTTGCATTATCACTTTTCATTCTCTGGAGGACAGAATTGTAAAGACGATTTTCAGAAAAAATGAGAATCCGTGTACCTGCCCTTCAGATTTTCCTGTATGCGTATGCGGGAAGAAATCCAAAGGAAAAGTGATCACAAGAAAGCCGATTCTTCCGGGGGAGACAGAGATGGAAGAGAATCCGCGTTCCAAAAGTGCAAAGCTTCGGATTTTTGAGAGAGTATTATAATTAGAGAGGCATGAAATGGCGAGAACGACCAGGAGTGAAACAGCAAGAAGAAGCAGAACCAGTGCCAGAACAAACAGAGGAATGTATGTTGACGGAAATACGGTCAGACGTCTTGCAGAAGTTCCGGAGAGAAAGAGGCAGCCGGGAAGACAGAATCCGGGAAGGCAGCAGACCAATCGAAACCGAAGAGTGCAGGCGAGTCCTGCGCAGGTACCAAGGCAGAAACATCAGTTGAGTAAAGAAGCACAGAAGAACAGGCAGAAGGCGACTGCAATGAACTGGGGATTTGTAGCGTTTCTGGCAGTTGTATGTGTGGCGATATTATTCTGCTCTGTGAAATATCTTCGTTATAAATCAGAGATTACCGCAAAGATGAGTACAGTTGCATCTCTTGAGGAGGAACTGGCAGATTTAAAAGAAGACAATGATGCATATTACAGCCAGGTGACATCAAATGTGGATCTGAATAAGATTAAGCAGACTGCATTGGGAAGACTGGGGATGAAATATCCGTCAGATGATCAGACAGTAACCTATTCTACATCGGGTAACAGCTATGTAAGACAGTATCAGGATATACCAGATTCAAAGTAGGTGATTAATTGAGCAATACGGGAAGAAAGAGTCGAAGAAGACCACAGAGAAAAATAAATCAAAACATGAAAGAAAAGCTGCTGATATTGTTTGGAATTGTGTTACTGCTTCTGGTAATATTAGTGCTGAGAATTACTTATATTAATGCTACCAGTGGAAGCAAATACAAAAAACAGGTGTTAAGTCAGGCACAGCAGAAATATGAGAGCCAGGTACTGCCGGCAAAGAGAGGCGATATTTATGACAAGAACGGAAATATACTGGCTACCAGCAATAAAGTTTATAATGTGATCCTGGACTGTAAAACTGTAAATTCAGATGAGGACTATGTAGAGCCAACAATACGTGCCTTAAATGAGGTGCTGGGGATTGATGAAGAAACAGTGCGTTCTCTTTTGGCCGATTCAAGAACCAGCCAGAGTCAGTATCAGGTACTGACAAAACAGCTGTCTATGGACAAAAAGAAAGAATTTGAAAAATATAAGGCAGAGGATGAAGATTCCGGTCTTACTAAAGCGCAGGCAAAGGAACGGGCAAATATCAAAGGCGTCTGGTTTGAAGAGGATTATCTGAGAAGTTACCCGTTTAATGAAACAGCATGCGATACAATTGGTTTTGCACTGGACAGAGATGTGGCAGATATCGGACTGGAAGGGTACTATAACAGCACACTGACAGGCGTAGACGGAAGACAGTATGGGTATATCAATGATGATTCAGATGTGGAGCAGACCATTATTGCTGCGGTGAATGGAAAAAGCATTCAGACCAGCATTGACATCGGTGCACAGCAGATTGTTGAGAAATATGTTAATGGATTTAAAGAGGCAATGGGGGCCAAGAATATAGGTGTCATTGTTGAAAATCCGTCCACCGGTGAGATTATTGCCATGGATGGTGGTGACCGTTATGATCTGAATAATCCGAGAGATCTTTCCGCTGTATATACAGAAGATGAAATCAAAGCGATGAATGATGTGGAAACAGTGGAGGCTCTGAATGGTATGTGGAGTAATTTCTGCGTCACAGATGCCTATGAGCCGGGATCTGTTGTAAAGCCGATCGTCATGGCTTCTGCATTGGAAAAGGGTGCGATACAGGAAACAGATACATTTGTATGCGATGGATCGCAGACTTTTGGAGATACTATGATCAAGTGTGCGGTTTATCCGAGCGCACATGGCACAGAGACACTGGGAGAGGTAATTGCAAACTCCTGTAATGATGCAATGATGCAGATTGGTGCCAAGATGGGAGCTACTCAGTTTATCAAAGCACAGAGTCTGTTTAATTTCGGAACAAGGACAGGGATTGACCTGCCGAATGAAGGCGCAGGTATTATCCATACTAAGGACAGTATGGGGGAAACAGAACTTGCATGTTCTGCTTTTGGACAGGGTTTTACCTGTACCATGATCCAGGAAATCAATGCGATGAGTTCCGTTATCAATGGCGGATATTATTATCAGCCGCATCTTGTGACAAAGGTTCTTGACAGTAATGGCGGAACTGTAAAAACAATCTCGCCGATACTTCTGAAGCAGACGATTTCCTCCAGGATTTCCAGTGATATCAGAAGCTATATGGCATTGAGTGTACAGCAGGGTACCAGCCGTCATTCCAAAGTGCAGGGTTACAGTTCAGGCGGTAAAACAGGTACAGCGGAGAAATACCCGCGAGGAAACGGAAAATATCTGGTTTCTTTTATTGGATTTGCTCCTGTAGATGACCCGGCTGTGGTAATTTATGTAGTTGTAGATGAACCGAATGTAGAGGATCAGGCAAACAGTACTTATCCGCAGTATATTGCACAGGGAATCCTTTCGGAGCTTCTTCCGTATCTGAATGTAGTGCCGGATGAATCTGAAGATGGAACAGTGCCGGAGACAGAATTGTGGGAAGGGTTTAAGGGACATTTAAAGAGTACTTCCATATCGGACAGCGAACTTGACAGTGACGGTAATCTGGTGGATGCAGATGGCAATCTGATAGACTGGGATGGAAACCGGATTGATGAAAACGGATATCTGCTGGATGCCAATGGAGATCACATATTGGATGAGGAAGGCAATTATAAGATGTCTACAAATCTTGTCAGTGCTTCGGGAAGTACGGATGCAGATTCTTCAGGAGATGCAGTATCCAATCCTGATGCACCGGCACCTCTGGAGGATGATGAAGCTGAGACGACTGAGGATAATGACGAAGAGACAGACGGTATTACCAATGAAGAAGCAGGTCTGGAATAAAAACGTATAGTTATAGCTCCGCAGAGAATGGTCATATATTGTTATGACAATCTCTGCGGAGCTTTTTTTATGAAAAAAAATATGACGTTTCACAAGAGAAAAATATGGGTGGTATTACTCTGCTGTATTTTAATGATGACAGGCCTTATCGGAAGACTGGTATATCTTATGTGTTTCAGATCAGACTATTATTATAAGAAAGCAAAAGAACTTCACGAAAGAGAGAGAGAGATCAAAGCGGCCAGAGGGGAGATTCTGGATGCAAAGGGAAAAGTTCTGGCATCAAACAGGACGGTATGTACAATCTCTGTGATCCACAGTCAGATTAAAGAACCTGAAAAAGTAATCGCCCTGCTGTCTGAAAAACTGAAAATAGATGAGGCAGAAGTGAGAAAAAGAGTGGAGAAAATCTCTTCCATAGAAATAGTAAAGACAAATGTGGAAAAAAGTACAGGTGATGAGATAAGAGAGTGCAGTCTGGCAGGGGTGAAAGTTGATGAGGATTATAAGCGTTACTATCCATGTGGAAGTCTGGCTTCAAAAGTCATTGGCTTTACGGGAGGTGATAATCAGGGAATTATCGGTCTGGAAGTGAAATATGAAGAAATCCTGAGGGGACAGCCGGGTAAAATCCTGACAACAACAGATGCCAGGGGTGTGGAAATTGATAAATTGGGTGAGACAAGGGAAAAACCGATAGAGGGGAAAAGCCTGATGATCAGCCTTGATGTAAATATTCAGGAATTTGCGCAGCAGTCAGCTTTGAAAGTAATGGAGGAAAAGCAGGCAGAACGTGTATCTATCCTGCTGATGAATCCACAGAACGGCGAAATATATGCATGTGTCAATGTGCCGGAATTTGACCTGAATGATCCTTTTACCCTGACAGATGATCTGAATATGCAGTTAAATGAATCCGGGATAACAATACCGTCGGAAGATCACAATGAACAAAGTGAACTGGCAGTGCAGACAGCATCAGGAAAAACAAATACAGAAAGAAAGCAGGAATTACTGAATCAGATGTGGAGAAATCCCTGTCTGAATGATACTTATGAACCGGGCTCCACATTTAAAATCATCACCATGGCAGCCGGACTGGAGGCTGGTGTTGTTTCACCTGGGGACCGTTTTTATTGTCCCGGATATAAAGTGGTGGAGGATCGCAGAATCCACTGTGCAAAAAGAACAGGACATGGATCCCAGAATTTTGTGGAAGGTGCACAGAATTCCTGTAACCCTGTGTTTATAGAGGTGGGGCTTCGCCTTGGGGTAGAACGTTATTATAAGTATTTCAGACAGTTTGGACTTCTGGATAAAACCGGGACAGATCTTCCGGGAGAGGCAGGAACTATTATGCATCAGAAGAAAAATATGGGAGAAGTGGAACTGGCAACGGTTTCTTTTGGACAGTCTTTTCAGATTACGCCCGTTCAGCTGGCTGCAACAGTAAGTTCACTTATAAACGGAGGCAGACGGGTGACACCGCATTTTGGAGTCGCAGTGTTAAATCCTGACAGAACAGAGGGTGAGAAACTGATTTTTCCGGTAAAGGAAGGAATTGTCTCTGAAGAGACTTCGAAGGAAATAAGAGAAATCCTGGAAACAGTAGTATCTCAGGGCTCCGGAAAAAATGCAAAAATTGAAGGATATGCCATCGGTGGGAAAACTGCCACTTCTCAGACACTGCCAAGAAGTGCAAATCGTTATATTTCCTCTTTTTTGGGATTTGCACCTGCAGAAGATCCGCAGATACTGGGACTGTGTATTATTCATGATCCGAAAGGAATCTATTATGGAGGGACAGTAGCTGCACCTGTGATACGTGGTATTTTTGAGAATATCCTGCCATATCTTGGAATTGAAAAAAGTGATGTTTCTGATTTTTCTGCAGAAGGCAATTAGGGAAATTCCGCAGGCAGGGTTGATAAATAAGCAAAAAAGCCTTATACTAAAAGAAATCTGAAAGTAAAAAACTTTCAGGAAAAAACGAAAGAATGAATGAGGTGTAAGATGGAATTTCAAGTTGTAATCCCTGTGCTGATTTCTTTTGCAATCAGCGTTGTATTAGGACCGGTCATCATTCCTTTTCTTCGGAGACTGAAGATGGGCCAGACAGAAAGAACAGAGGGCGTACAGTCCCATTTAAAGAAAGCAGGAACACCTACAATGGGTGGAGTGATCTTTCTGATCGCCACAGCGATAACTGCATTATTTTATGTAGGGGATTATCCGAAGATCATTCCGGTACTGTTCCTGACTCTTGGATTTGGAATTATCGGATTTCTGGATGATTATCTGAAGGTTGTGCTGAAACGCTCAGACGGACTGCTGCCATGGCAGAAATTTTTACTTCAGGTAGTTCTGACTGCGATTTTTGTATTTTATATTGTTAAGTATACAGATATCTCACTGACTATGAGAATCCCATTCTGGAGCGGACATTTCCTGAATCTTGGATGGCTGGCAGTTCCGGTTCTTTTCTTTGCTGTGATCGGTACTGTGAATGGAGTTAATTTTACGGATGGTCTGGATGGTCTTGCTTCCAGTGTGACTCTGATCGTTGCAGTATTTTTTACAGTAGTTTCTATTGGAATGAAATCGGGGATCGAGCCGATCACAGGTGCAGTTGTGGGAGGTCTGATGGGATTTCTGTTGTTTAATGTATATCCGGCAAAAGTGTTTATGGGAGACACAGGTTCTCTGGCACTGGGTGGTTTTGTTGCAGGTACGGCTTATGTGATGCAGATGCCGTTATTTATCCTGATCGTGGGTCTGATCTATCTGATAGAAGTACTTTCCGTTATCATTCAGGTAACTTATTTCAAGGCAACACATGGAAAGCGTATTTTTAAGATGGCACCGATCCATCATCATTTTGAGTTATGCGGATGGTCTGAAACACGTGTAGTTGCGGTATTCTCAGTTATTACAGCGGTTATGTGTATGGTCGCACTGCTGGCACTGTAAGATTTTGGCTAAGCAGATTTCAGCGTTATGCTGATAAAAGGGAGGAAAATTATTATGGAATTACAGGGAAAAAAGGTACTTGTATTCGGTTCCGGAAAAAGCGGAATCGGAGCATCTGACCTTCTGGCAAAGGTAGGAGCATTTCCGGTTATCTATGACGGAAATGCCGAAACAGATAAAGACGCAGTTGTACATAAAACAGATGGGACATATCCGGTCACTGTATATGCAGGAGAACTTCCGAAAGAAGTACAGGACAGTCTTGATCTGGTAGTTTTAAGCCCCGGAGTGCCGACAGATCTTCCACTTGTAAAGAGTTTTTATGAGCAGGGGCTTCCGGTATGGGGAGAGGTGGAACTGGCATACAGAGTAGGTGACGGTGAAGTGCTTGCCATCACAGGAACAAACGGAAAAACTACTACAACAGCACTTCTTGGAAAAATTATGCAGGATGCACGTGAGTCTGTTTTTGTAGTCGGCAATATCGGAACCCCATATACTTCCAAAGCACTGGAGATGAAGCCAAACTCTGTAACTGTTGCAGAAATCAGCAGTTTTCAGCTGGAAACGATTGATGAGTTTGCACCAAAGGTATCTGCAATCCTGAATATTACAGAGGACCATCTGAACCGTCATCATACAATGGAAGAGTATATACGTGTGAAAGAACTGATCACTGAGAATCAGGGTACAGAAGATGTATGCGTGCTGAATTATGAAGATGAGGTTCTGCGTGAGTTTGGAAAACATCTGACTCCACGAGTTGTATATTTCTCCAGCGGACGTAAACTGGATGAGGGAATTTATCTGGATGGAAATAAAATCATCCTGAAGGACGGAGAAAAAGAAATCGAAGTAGTTAAGACAGAAGATCTGAAGCTTCTTGGAAAACACAATTTTGAGAACGTTATGGCCGCAGTTGCAATGGCTTACTACGATGGAGTATCCTTGGACAGCATCCGTAAGAGCATCTGTGAATTTACAGCTGTTGCACACAGAATCGAATATGTGACAGAGAAAAAAGGCGTTGTATATTATAATGATTCCAAAGGAACTAACCCGGATGCGGCAATTAAAGGAATCCAGGCAATGAACCGTCCGACACTTCTGATCGGCGGCGGTTATGATAAACAGTCCGGTTATGATGAATGGATTGAGGCATTTGACGGAAAGGTACGTTATTTGGTGCTGATCGGTCAGACAAAGGAGAAAATCAAAGAAGCTGCTGAGAAACATGGTTTCCATGACATCATCCTCTGCGAAGATCTGAAAGAGGCAGTAAAGGTATGTGAGGAGAAAGCACAGCCTGGAGATGCTGTTTTGCTTTCTCCCGCATGTGCAAGCTGGGGACAGTTTGATAACTATGAACAGCGTGGAGATATGTTCAAGGAATATGTAAGAAATCTGTAGAATATCTATAAGTAAGAATTATAGCTGTCCGGCAGAGAAAGACGAAGCTGCAGTGACCGGCTATAGATAATTTTGCGGAGAAACAGATGGCGCGAAAAAGAGCGACAGATTTATCAAAAACAGATATGACGATGCTGGTACTGATAGTACTGCTTGTGATTTTTGGCCTGGCAGTATTATTCAGTTCCAGTGAATATAATGGCAGAGTACGTTTCGGCGACTCTGCCTGTTATTTTAAGAAACAGTTATTTGCCACAGCATTGGGTATGGGAGTGATGTATATGGTTTCTTCCATTGATTATCATTTTTTTCTGAGGCTGGGACCGGTGGCATATCTGATTTCAATGTTTTTGTCCGGCGCAGTACTTTTTGTAGGTCAGGAGATCAACGGCTCAAAAAGATGGCTGAATCTTGGACCTTTATCTTTTCAGCCTTCAGAGTTTGCGAAAGTTGCTGTGATCCTTTTTCTTGCATGGCAGATCGAGCGGACAAAAAAAGCAACCATGGGATTTGGATTTATGTGCAGGACAATACTGACCCTGCTGCCGATCATTGGTCTTGTAGGTTCAAATAATCTGAGTACAGCGATCATTATTCTGGGTATCGGTGGAATCCTGATTTTTGTATCCAATCCGGGATATCTGGAATTTATCGGGCTTGGCAGCGCAGGTGCAGGTTTCATAGCTGTTTTTCTTGCTGCAGAGAGTTATCGTCTGGAACGTCTTGCAATCTGGAGAAATCCGGAGAAATATGAAAAAGGATTTCAGACGATCCAGGGATTGTATGCCATCGGCAGCGGCGGAATATTCGGCAGAGGCTTTGGAAACAGTCTGCAGAAACTTGGATTTGTTCCGGAAGCGCAGAATGATATGATTTTTTCGATTATATGTGAGGAAATGGGAGCAGCCGGAGCTATCTTTCTGATTTTTCTGTTTGCAATGCTTCTGTGGCGGCTGGGTGTGGCTGCCATGCATGCAAAAGATCTGGCCGGAGCTCTTATCTGTTGCGGGATTATGGGGCATCTGGCTCTTCAGGTTATTTTGAATATTGCAGTGGTGACCAATACAATCCCCAATACAGGCATTACGCTGCCTTTTATCAGCTATGGAGGAACTTCGGCAGTGTTTCTTCTTGGGGAAAAAGCCATAAACTGTAAAGTAAGAGACTCTTTGGGAGCAAAAGGTTGGATGAAATCCATGTGACAGGTAAAGCTTCTCTCAGCGGAGAGATTTTTATACAGGGATCTAAAAATGCAGCACTTCCAATGATAGCCGCATCTCTGATGCACAGAGGACTAAGCATTCTGAGGGGATGTCCCAGAATTTCAGATGTTTTTTGTATGGAAGAGATTTTGAAAAGTCTTGGTGCAGTGACCTGGTGGGACGATCACGATCTTTATCTGGATTGTTCCTGCGCAGACGGAACAGAAATTCCTGCAGTCTATACAGGCAGAATGCGTTCTTCGATCATTCTGGCAGGTGCGGTGCTTGCAAGAAACAGAAAATGCAGGATAGGGTATCCGGGCGGATGTACGATCGGGAAAAGACCAATAGATCTCCATCTTATGGCACTGAGAGCACTTGGCGCGGATGTCCGGGAAAATGCATCAGGCCTGGATGGAGAATGTGTCAGATTTGAAGGGCAGGATATTGTGTTTCCGAAATCGAGTGTGGGAGCTGCTCAACAGGCAATACTGGCAGCAGTTCTTGCAAAAGGTGTAACACATCTTTATAATTGTGCGAAAGAACCGGAGGTTTTCTGGCTCTGCAGATATCTGAAAACAATGGGAGCACTGATAGAAGGAGAAGAAACCGGTGAAATTACGATCAGAGGAGTGGATGAACTGAAAGGCGGAGACTACCGTATTCCTCCGGATCGTATTGTTGCAGGTACCTATCTGTGTGCGGCTGCGGCAGCAAGAAGTAAGATTATTCTTCATGATGTACCTGTGGAGGAGTTGCAGTCGTTTATGGAAGTATATCGGAAAATAGGTGGACAATATCAAGTAAATGGTGGTACACTAGAGGTCAATGGAAAGAATGCTGTCAGACCGGCTGTTTTAGTAGAAACAGAAATTTATCCGGGTTTTCCCACAGATCTGCAGGCTCCGTTGATGGCAGTGCTGACAGGTGCGCAGGGACAGAGTACCATACGGGAAAATATTTTTGACCGGAGATTTGGCAGTGCTTTTCAGATGAAAAAAATGGGCGCAGATATTTCCGTAAGCGGAAACCAGGCAATCATAAGAGGGGGAAAAACCCTTAAGGGAACACAGGTACAGGCAGGAGATCTCAGAGGTGGTGCAGCCCTGCTCATTGCCGCACTTATGGCAGAGGGAGAAACCTGTGTTACAGGAGCCGGGTTTATCAGCAGGGGCTATGAGCATATCTGTGAAGATTTACGGACTTTGGGCTGCAGAATATGGCAGCCGGGGACAGAGGATTTGAGGATTTATGAGAGAAAGTAATTATGGGAAAAGACCTCCTATGAGCAAAAGGACGAAGAAGATGCTGGCAGGTATGATAGGCGTCGGAGTTATGGTCGCTGTGATAGTATTTTTTTCCTATTATAAAGTAGACACTGTTGAGGTGAGGGGAACTTCCCATTATACAGACGAAGAAGTAAAGAATATGGTGCTTCGGGGACCGATGGCTTCCAATTCGGTCCTTGCACCACTGCTCTACAGCACTACAAATACAGAGGACATTGCATATGTAGATGCATTTAAAGTTACCCAGCTGAACCGAAATACCATCTGTATCAGTGTAAAAGAGAAAAAAACAGTCGGATGCATCCGATATCTTGACAGTTACATTTATTTTGACAGAAATGGCATTTTTGTGGAGGGTTCTCAGAACAGAGATGAGACGGTTCCGTATTTTGACGGAATTCAGGTGAACAGCATTGTGATGGACGAGAAACTGGATATTAAAGGAGATACTGTACTGAATACAGCTGTAGCATTGTCTACAATCTTTCAGAAAAATGATATGATCCCCGATCATATCCAGTTTGACAGCAGCTATTCTATCAGCCTCATCTATGGGGATATAACTGTTCAGCTCGGAAAAGATGCTGATCTGGAAGAGAAGATGAACCGAGTGATAGCGATTCTGCCCAAAATCCAGGGAAAAAAAGGTATTCTTCATATGGAGAGTGTGGCTACGGAGTCCAATACCTTTGAAGAAGAACTGGAACAGGAAGAAGTTACTGCTGAGAACTGGAATGGCGGTTATGATGAAGATGGCAATTATACCGGAGACGGCGAGTATGACGAGGATGGTAATTATGTAGGTGCAAAACCGAAGACTGCTCTTGAGGAAGCAATTGAGAACTGGAATGGTGGTTATGATGAGGAAGGGGATTATACCGGAGCAGGTGAGTATGACGAATCCGGTAATTATGTGGGACCGAAGCCTACACAGGAATCTCTGGATGCGGCATCTGATGAGTCGGGAGACGGTTCAGGAGATGAAAGTTCCGCAGATGACCAGAGTTCTGAAACTTCAGAAGATGGAGAAAGTGATTCATCATATGACGACGGAAACTCAGATGATTCAGATGGATATGGTGATTATACAGAAGATAACAGTGATTATCAGGGGGATGATTCTGAGGGATATTGATAGTATATGGAAACTTTGAGATCAGAGAAGGCTCCGTACACTGATACAACATATTTACCGGAATTGCCGAAAAAGAGTGAAAAAAGTATAAAAAAACAAAATTAGTGGTTGATTAATTACTCAAAAAAATATATGATATATCTATGTGTATATGTAGCTTGGAATAAATTACACTGAATCGGATATCAGGTTAGAAATAAAGGAGGAAGTACATTGTTAGAGATAATGACGAATGAGGCTGAGTCTTCTGCGAAGATTATTGTAATTGGAGTAGGCGGCGCAGGTAATAACGCAGTAAACAGAATGGTGGAAGAAGCCATTGGTGGAGTTGAGTTTGTAGGTGTCAATACTGATAAACAGGCTCTGACTCTGTGTAAAGCTCCGACTGTACTTCAGATTGGTGAGAAAATTACGAAAGGTCTTGGCGCCGGTGCACAGCCGGAAGTTGGACAGAAGGCAGCTGAGGAGAGCATTGAAGAAGTTAAGAAGATCATTGAGGGAGCTGACATGGTTTTCGTTACCTGTGGTATGGGTGGCGGAACCGGAACAGGTGCTGCACCGGTTGTTGCAGGTATTGCAAAAGAGATGGGCATCCTGACGGTCGGTGTTGTGACAAAACCTTTCCGTTTTGAAGCAAGAACCC
>OHRE01000832.1_pt1 | contig 13817 bp, 12 predicted proteins | sample 1578411 | NCBI WGS metagenome assembly OHRE01 (sample SAMEA3879566, study PRJEB24766) | human gut metagenome | biome: human-associated habitat; feature: feces | place: USA | collected 1985/1987 | reverse complement strand
CTTGGATGAAATGATTTCTTTAGCCTATGAGGATGTGGTAGAAAAAGGACATCATTTGGGTCCGTTGATTCATCAAAAGCGTACAAACGCATTGGAAAATGCGATTTTAAGTATCCAAAAGTATTTGCCTGAAAATTGTTCGAAACAAGAAATTATTATTTGTGTGAAACAACATGATGAAGATTTAAAGGAATATAAGAAACTATTGATCATGCAGACACCATATCGTTTGCTATCGAGCTTTTTGGTGGATGTAGGTGGTAATGATCCAATTTGGAATCGTCCTAAAGATATTATAGAAACAATCAAAGATTATAATGAAAAATATAGACTTCCATATATTATTGAAAATGATAGAGGTCTTAAAAGAAGAGTTATTGTTCAACCAGAATGGAAAGATTTCTTAATGACTAATTATCGTGTCATTATGGAATGGGTTCATGATGAAAAAATCAAGTATCTAGAAAAGCGTAAGATTGAAGAGAGTGCATCTTAGGATGTGCTTTTTCTTTTTGTTAAAATAAAAAATCCTATTGCTAGACTTAATTTTGTTTGTGTTTTAAATACATGGCGTAAATAAATTTGGCGATTCCAATCGCTATAAAAATTCTGTTAATTTTTCTAACATTATAAAGATTAGTCCTTTCTAAGATTTACCAATCTCTGTATTTTAAGTACATAGCGTAAAGTAATTTCATGAATACACTAAGTACTAAAAGTCTTCTTAAAAGTTCTAATATATTACCAAACATATAACTGTATAAATCCTGGTATATTCTTAATATATCTTACACGATTTGTACATAAAATAAAAACTCCTTTATGTAAAGGAGTAATTTTTTAATGGTAGCGCGTACGGGATTCGAACCCGTGATACAGCCTTGAGAGGGCTGTGGCTTAACCGCTTGCCGAACGCGCCATGTGCTTAAGTATTATAGCACAAAATAAAAGAGAAGTATAGACTTCTCTTACAATTCTGCAATTAAATCGCATAAGTTTTTATAGGCTTTTTGAAAAGATTCTAGGTTTAATTTTTCTTCTGGTGTATGACAACCTTGGGCAATAGGACCGTATGTGATGATATCTAAATCTGGAATCAATCCTTTTAGAATACCCGTTTCCATACCGCCGTGTGATGCTTCCGTTTCCATTTCTACACCTTGTTTTTTTAAGATTTCTTTTAATTTTTCTCTTAATGAACTGTTAGCTTCATAGTTCCAACCACAGAAGTTTGTATCTTCATGTTCAGAAGCATGACATAACTGTGCAATAATTTTGATTTTATTTCCTAATTCATCCTTCATAGATTCTAATGGGGAACGGATGCAGAATGCACATTTTACAACATTGTCTTCTGTTCTTAGCTTACCTAAGTTAAGGGAAGCTAGAGTTAATCCTTCGATAGCCATAGATTTATGCTGTAAACCATTTGGTAGTAAGTAGTATAGTGTGATCAATTCGTTTGAATCTTTTGAAGTAAAAGCTTTAGTGGCTTTGTCTGTTTCTTCCAATTGAATATCGAGTTTACTATCACTAAATTCAAATTCTGTTTTTAAATCTTTTACGATAGAATCTATATTTGGCTTGATGTCTGAAACGAAAGTTGCCTCTGCTTCTCTAGGAATCGCATTCTCTTTAAGTCCACCATTCACAGATACGATTTGAATATCTTTTAATGTTTGCAGAACTCTAAATAAGATTTTAATGGAGTTACCCTTCTCTTGATCAATGCAAGCACCTGAATGCCCTCCATCTAATCCTTTGACAGTAAGTTTGTAGGTTGGTTTGTCAACTTCTTCAAACGTGCATGTTTTATCAACATAGGCATAGCGACCACCACTTGTAGTGGTACAAGTACTAACTTCACCACCACCATCTAAACCAATCATTTTCTTGGCTTGGAAGTATTCTTTCTTTAAATGGATAGATCCTAATAGACCTACTTCTTCTTGTACAGTAAATACGCATTCTAAGTTTGGATGTTTTAGAGTATCATCACTAAGAATGGCCAATATGTAGCTAACGCCAAATCCATCATCGGCACCTAATGTTGTTCCTTTTGCTTTTAACCAGCCATCTTCAACATATAAATTTAAAGCATCGGTTTCAAAGTCAAAGTCGACATCCTTATTCTTTTCGCATACCATATCCATATGTGCCTGCAACATAACTGTATCGTGATCTTCGTAGCCTGGTGTAGCCTCTTTATAAATAATCACATTATTCATGTCATCACGAACATATTTAAAATCATGTTCCTTCGCAAAATTTTCTACATAGTCTGCGATTTTTTCTTCATGAAATGATCCATGAGGAATCTTTGAGATTTCTTCAAAATATTTGAAGATCGCAACATTTTCATCTAATACACTCATTGTTTGTACCTCCACTTGATTAAAAATAGTATAATCCAAAAAATGAGAGACGCAAGTCTCTCACTATTGAATATTGATATATCTTGTTTCTTCTTCACGCTTCACTGGTTTTGTAGGTAATAAGATAAATAATTCACCATTGTCAAAACTAGCTTTGATATCCTTTTGTTTATAGCCTTCACCAATATAGAAAGAACGAGAATAAGTTCCAGTAAATCTTTCTTGACGAAGTACACGCGTATCTTCTTTGTTGATATTACGAGTAGCTGTGATCTTTAAGTAGCCATCTTTTAGTTCAATTTGAATATTTTCTTTTTGAATCCCACAAACCTCCATGCAGATTTGATAATATCCATCCTTTTCATAAATATCTGTTCTTAATACAGTACTTGTATCTTGTTTTTTAGTATCATTGAAAAAGTCATCAAAATAATTAGGGTAATAGCGCATATTGAATCCTCCTTAGCACTTATATCTTTTAACTGCTAGTATCATAGTACAATTATTTGGCACAGTCAAGAGGTGAGTGCTAATAATTTTGTCGCTTGTTTCTAGAACATTTTTCTGCATCAATAGTCAAGACAAACATAAGCGCATCCAATGCATTTTCTGGGTCTTTAACATCAATGACATAGGTATCTGTTAAATTAAATATTTCTTTACGAATAATCGCTACAGTATCATAGTTTTCATCCACAATTGTATAATTCCATTCAGTAAGAGTTCCATCAATATGCCATCCATTATAGTCAATGTGGTAATGTGGAGTAAAGAAAGATAATTCTTTCGATAGACATCCAATATATTCATTATTCTTATAGATTTCAAATTTAGGAAGTAAAGTCATCACCTTTTCTAATACAGTACCCACTTCATTTCCATTTTGATCATAAATGACTAGCTTATGTCCCCAAGAAAGCCTTCCTTCAACTTGATATATGATTTGACCTGACTCATCATAAATATCATAGCTATCAAACCAGGAAAGGAATCTTTGTTTAAATAATAGTTTCATAGTATCATCACCACATAAATTATAACATTTTCTAGAATTCTTAATTTGTATCTTCACATCTTTTAAGGTTTATTTAAGTTTGAATCAGTATACTCACTTACGAAATAGGCGATTATACTTTTCATGCCCTTAAAATAATCAAGCCTATTTCTTTTTTTTGACAGAAATTTCCATTAAAATCTTAAGAAAACTTAAGTAAATCTTAAGAAAAACATAATACAATATTTTTGAGGTGGATTATTTATGAAGAAAAAACTTGGAAATATATTGATTTTTGTGCTGATTATTGGACTCACGATTGGATATGGAATTTATAAAGATAGTCAATCTACAGTCACAGTCAATAAAATTTATACGATGGAGTTTCAAAAACAAGCATTATCGGATTTAGAAAATGAAAAAGGAAATGGGAACTATACACTTCAAAATATATTTATGAAATACAATCCTTTTTCAACCAATACACAATCGATGTATGTTTATTTTAATACATCCAAAGTGGCTAAAATTACATATACAGTGAGTTGCAGCGATTACGCGGATTTTACAGCTACGGCTTATCAGGCTAAAGAATATCAAAAGGAACATGAGTTTCAATTGATTGGTTTGATTCCAAATTGTACAAATACAATCACAATTACAGCCACCTATAAGGATGGAACAAGTCAAAGTGTAAGTACAAACTATACAATGGGATCACTTTTAGGTGATGAAGATATACAACTTAAACAAGTGTCTGGTTCTAAACAAGATTTAGGCAATGCTTTATATACACTATTAGGAAATGATGCGGATGATCAAGACTTTGTCTATGTGTATGATACAAATGGCGTTTTGCGTGGGGAAATTCCAATTATTGGATATCGTTCTCATCGTATGTTGATGCAAAATCAAATCTTATATATGAGTGTATCTACACATAGAATGGCTGCCATCAATCATTTAGGTATGATTGAACACATTTATAATTTGGGTAATTATATGGTTCATCACGATTATCAATTTGATCAGGATGGGAATTTGATTTTATTAGCTACAAATGAGGAAAAGAATAGTGTAGAAGATTGTATTATTAAATTGGATGTAGATAGCGAAGAAGTAAGTGAAGTATTAGATTTAGAAGATTTGTTTAAAAGCTACAAAGAGAGTACGGATCATAAAGAAGGTTCAAAATGGGATTGGCTGCATATCAATACACTTCAATACTTAAGTGATGATAGTGTTATTCTTTCTTCTCGAGAAACAAGTTCGATCTTTAAAATTAATGATATAAGCACAAATCCAAGTATTGGCTATATCATAGGCAATGAAGATTTCTGGAAAGATACAGACTATACAAAGTATTTATATACAAAAGTAGGGGACTTCTTGACGAGTGGAGGACAACATACCGTAACATATATGGAAGATGATGCATTAGAATCTGGTCAATATTATCTATACATGTTTGATAATAATTTTGGATATTCTAAGACAAGAAAAGATTATGATTGGACTGTCAATGATGGAATTCAAACAAGTATTACAGAAGGCACGACATCCTATTACTATCAATATTTAGTGGATGAAAATGAAGGGACATATACATTGGCCAATTCATTTGAAGTTCCGTTTAGCGCCTATGTATCGAGTGCACAAAATTTAGGTGATCATATTGTCGTAAATTCAGGAATTGCAGGACTATTATCCATTTACGATACGGATGGAAATCTTGAACAACAGTTCAGTATAAAGAAAAATGATCGTTTTATTTATCGAATTTATTTTTATGACTATAAAGGATATTATTTTAGTTAGAGAGTAATTCTCTAACTTTTTTTAAGCAAATTTTAAGTGTTGTTTAGTATGTTTATGGTATGACATATAAAGAATTTTATGGATCTGACTATGATACGTTTAAAAATGTTTTGGATAAGGTTTTAAATACAATTCATTCGAGTGTATTAGCTTGTATACAATATACGACTTCTAGAATTAAGTCATCAGAAAGTGTTATGAAAAAGATAGGCAATGAATATTCTTTGCTTCATGATATTATTGGAGTTCGCATCATTTGTTCGTTTGTGGATGAAATCTATGAAGTAAAGGATTGGATTCATTCATGCTTTAAAGTGGTGGAAGTAAGAGACTATTTAAGCCAACCCAAACCCAGTGGGTATCGCAGTCTACATGTGATTTGTGAAGTGGATGGATGTTTAGTTGAAATCCAAGTACGAACGATCGCATTAGATTTTTGGGCAAATCTAGAACATCAAATTCATTATAAGAAACATATTGAAGATGAAGATTTGATATGTAGTGAATTAAAACGATGTGCCGATGAAATTGCTTCTTTAGACTTATCATTTCAGACAATCAAAGATAGAGTCGAGGGATAATATGCGATTATTGGTAGCGGATGATGAAGTGAATTTGGCTAAAGCACTACAAGCCGTCTTAGAAGATGCGGGCTATAATTGCGATGTGTGTTTTGATGGGAATAGTGCCATTCGTTTGATTTTCCAAGAAATTTATGATGGATTGATTTTGGATATTATGATGCTTGAAAAGAATGGTTATGAAGTGCTAAATCAGATTTGCAAACAAAAAAATGATATTCTGGTATTACTTTTAAGTGCGTTAAATGAAGTGGATAATAAAGTTACAGGTTTTGATTTAGGTGCCAACGATTATCTATCCAAACCCTTTTCGACAAAGGAATTGATTGCAAGAGTCAAAGTGATGTTAAAAGAAAATGTGATAGACGATTCTTATTTACAATATCAAGATATTCTATTGAATAAGAAAGAAGAAACACTTGCGTGTAAGAATACAAAATATCAATTGACTAAGTTGGAATGTAGTATTCTTTCTTTATTGATTCGAAGTGAATCGAATCGAGTAGCTGTTTGGCTTGTGATTGAAAAAGTTTGGAACAATTGTGTAGATGTGAATCAGAATACGGTTTCACTTCATATATCCTATTTAAATCGAAAGTTATCGGCATTACAATCTTGTGTATCTATAAAAATGAGTAAAGAAAATATAGAACTGTGTGTTAATATATAAAAAAAGAAGAAAGGGCGTGCACTATGAATATATTAGTTGTGGATGATGAAAAAAACATTGCGTATGCGATTGCACAAATTTTAGAAGAACAAAAATGGCAAGTAACTATGGCTTATGATGGACAAGAAGGTTTAGATTTAGCCCTTAGTGGATATTATGATGTAGCTATTTTAGATATTATGCTCCCTGTTATGAATGGTTTTGAGATTGTACAGAAAATGCGTGCCAATAAGATTGAAACTCCAACTTTGTTGTTGTCGGCATTGGATGAAATTCCAGATAAAGTGAAAGGCCTAAATGTAGGGGCCGATGATTATATGACTAAACCATTTTCAGCTGCAGAACTTGTTGCTCGAATTAATGCACTGACAAGACGCAAAGGAGAAGTCATTGTACATGAATTGAAGTATGATGATTTATCGTTACAACTTGATACTTGTGAGTTGTATTGTGCAAGTCAACATATTCATTTAGGATATAAAGAATTTGAAATCATGAAACATTTAATGTCACATCCTGAAATGATTACTTCTAAAGATGATTTAATTGTTTCGGTATGGGGTAGTGAAAGTGATGCGATGGACAATAATGTAGAGGTTTATATCTCTTTTTTAAGAAAGAAACTAAAATTTTTAAAAAGCAAAGTTTCAATTAAGGTGATTCGAAAAGTTGGATATCGACTAGAGGTTTGTGATGCTTAAAAAACTACAGACTAAATTCATTTTGATTTTAATGTCCTTTGTCAGTGTGATTTTACTATCTGTATTTGGTATAGTTTGTTGCTCAAACTATATTCATGATAAAAAGGATGTTGAGCGAAGTTTAGAAATGGCTTTACGATTAAAGGATAAAGATTTTTCGATTTCATTTGGAAACAGTCGAAATTTTAATGGGAATTCCTTCGTGATTTATACGGATTCAAATTATGAATATATGATCACAAGCCGTTCAGTATGGAATATTTATGCAGAAGATGCGCAAAGCTTAATTGAGAGTGTAAAAAATAAAGACGATATCGGAATTTTGAAAAGACAAGGGTTTGCGTATAAAAAAGAAAAAATTACCAACTATCAAGTGGATGAAAACACAATTATTCCTTCAGGTTATGCCGTAGCCTTTGTGGATGTATCTCATATGCAGTCTTCTTTTCAAAGAATGTTGATTATATCTATTCAAATTGGATCGAGTGTATTACTGGTATTCTTTATACTAAGTTGTATTTTAAGTAAATGGGCACTAAAACCAGTCGAACAGGCATGGGATAAACAGAAACAATTTGTGGCCGATGCCAGTCATGAATTAAAAACGCCATTAACGGTTATTTTAGCGGATAGTGATGTATTAACCAATCATTCGACAGAAACCATTTCTTCACAAAAACAATGGATAGAATCGATTCAAAGCGAAGCGAACCGCATGCGAAAACTTGTAGAGGATATGCTGTTTCTTGCCAAGAATGATGCGAATCGAATTGAAATTTCAATGCAGAATTGTTCGCTTAGTGATATATGTTTTCATTGTGTTTTACCGTTTGAATCCATTGCGTTTGAAAAAGGTATTGATTTAATCGATGAAGTGGAAGAGAATATAGAGGTACATGGTAATGAGTCACAGTTAAGACAATTGATATTAATTTTCTTGGACAATGCGATCAAATATACACCTTCAGGCGGAAAGATTTATTTTAAATTATGTAAGATACAAAATAAACCCGTCATTACAATTCGTAATACAGATAGCTACATTCCACCAGAAGATTTAAAACATGTATTTGAACGCTTCTATCGTGTTGATAAGTCAAGAAAGTATCAAGGGGGGGCCGGTTTAGGCTTATCCATCGCAAGTCAAATTGCGCAAAGTCATAAAATCAAATTAAGTGTGACAAGTGATGAAAAACAAGGTACAGAATTTACTTTGAATTTCTAGGAGGATAATTATGTTTCAAAAAAGAGTCGATCAAGTGATCGCAAAAATGAAGGCGGATGGGCTTAAACAAATCTTAGTTAGTGAACCATGCAGCATTTATTATTTAACAGGTGTTGATGTAGGTCCAGGAGAAAGATTGTTTGCGCTATACTTGAATGATGAAGGAAGAAAAGTATTATTTTTAAATACATTATTTACGGTTGAACAAAAGGATTGTGAAGAAATTTGGTTTAGTGATACAGACGATTCCACTTCACTTTTAGCTAGTGTTATTAATTCCAGTGAAACGCTAGGTGTTGATAAAGATTGGACAGCACGTTTCTTGATTCCTTTAATGGAAAAGTGCGAAGGATTAAAAGTTGTTCTTGGATCAAAATATGTAGATGATACTCGTGCCATTAAGGATGAAAAAGAAATTGAATGTATGATTGAAAACTCACAGATCAATGATGTTGTGATGGAACGTACAAGAGATTTTATTAAAGAAGGTATGACTGAAAAACAAGTGGAAGCTTTTATTCTTGAACAATATAAATTGCTAGGATGTCAAGACGTATCATTCTCACCTATTTGTTCTTTTGGAGCTAATGGTGCAGATCCTCACCATATGCCAGATGATTCTGTGTTAAATGCAGGTGAGAGTATTGTCATTGATATTGGGGGAAGAAAAGATCGTTATTGTTCGGATATGACACGTACTTATTTCTGTAAAGAAGCAAGTGACGAATATAAAAAGATTCATGATATTGTACGTGTTGCCAATGAAAAAGCGGAAGAAATTATTCGTCCAGGCGTTCGTCTATGCGATATCGATTTAACGGCTCGTAATTATATTTCTAGCTTTGGTTATGGCGAATACTTTACACATCGCCTAGGACATTTCATTGGTCAAACGGATCATGAATTTGGGGATGTAAGTTCAACCAATACAGAAACTGTAAAACCAGGCATGATTTTCTCGATTGAACCAGGTATCTACTTACCAGAAAAGATGGGTGTTCGTGTTGAAGACTTAGTACTTGTTACTGAAGATGGTTGTATTGTATTAAATAAACTAGATAAAAAATATGCGATGATTGGTTAATAATCATCGCATTTTACTATTTACCTAAACAGAATTTAGAAAATAATGTATCCAACAAGTCTTCTCTATGAACTTCACCTAAGATTTCTTTCAAATGATCATGAGCAGCCTGAATGTCAATCTCAATTAAATCAGGTTCTACCATCATATCCATGGCTTCTTTGGCACGTAACATATCTTCTTTGGCTTGATTCAATAAACCAATTTGACGCTCATTTGAAAGTAGTGGATCTTCCTTTAATAAATCTTCATGATACAAGTTTTCCAAGGCATCAATTAAAGGTTGAATCTCTTTATTGGCAGCTGAAATCCAAATGCCATCTTTATTAGCTTCAGTTTTATCTAACTTATTATAGATAATTAAACGCATCTTATCTTTTGTCAGTTCTAATAATTGTTTATCTTCTTCATCCCACTCTTTTGAACCATCGAAGACTAAAAGAACCAATTTGGCATCTTTTAATCTTTCCTGACTTTTTTCAATGCCAATCTGTTCAATCTTATCGCTGGATTCATGAATACCAGCTGTATCAATTAAATTCAATTGTACACTGCCAATATGAATTTGCCCCTCAACCAAGTCTCTTGTGGTCCCCGCAATATCTGTAACGATGGCTTTATCTTCTTCAAGAAGTGCGTTTAATAAGCTGGATTTACCAACATTTGGCTTACCCACGATAATGGTATCAATACCTTTTTTTAACATTTGCCCCGTCTGTACACGAGCAAGAATACGATCGATCTTGGTTAACCATTCGTTAGTTTTTGGAAGTAAATCATTCGTCGTTAATTGTTCTACATCTTCATATTCAGGATAATCAATATTCACTTCGATCTGCGCAATGATATCCATTAAATCATCAATCAAAGGCTGTAGTAGCTTTTTTACACTTCCTTTAATTCCATGAATGGCCATACTTGCTGCGGTATTGTTGCTTGCTTCAATCATATCTTGAACAGCTTCCGCCTGCGATAAATCAATTCTTCCATGATAGAAGGCACGTTGCGTAAATTCTCCCGGTTTTGCCAGATCTGCTCCAGCACTTAATACCATCGATAAGATTTTACGAGTAATAAAAGTACCACCATGACAATTGATTTCGACAATGTCTTCGCGTGTATATGTTTTTGGAGCTCTAAAGATAGAAATTAAAACTTCATCAACAGGATTTTTATCGGTATCTATAATAAAACCATAATGAATGGTATGACTTTTCGCATTTATGATATTACGGTCAAATATTTTTTGAGTGATTTCAATAGCCTTGTCACCACTTAAACGAATGATGGAAATGGCACCATCCTGCAAAGAAGTGGAGATGGCTGCAATTGTATTTTCAAACATTGTTAACATCCTTTCTTTCTTAGTGTATTTTATCATAAAAGATGTATAATGTCTTAGACAGAGGTGTAAACATGAAAGAATATACTAAAAATCAAGTACACGAAGTAGCGTGTGCATTTAATGAACATAAAATTATTGCTCTTCCTACAGATACAGTATATGGAGTTGGAGTAAAATATGGAAATTTAGAAGATTTAGAACGATTAAAACGCGCAAAACATCGTCCAGAAACGAAACCAATCCCAATGATGGTTTCAAATGTAGAACAAATGAAGCAAGTTGCGTTAGTGGATGAAAGAATTGAAAAGATTGTGGCTAAGTTTTTACCGGGTGCATTGACGCTCGTTGTGAATGTAAAGGACAGTGTTGATTCAGTATACACAAATGGCTTAAGTACAATTGCGATTCGTATTCCAGATGAAAAATTTATATTAGATGTGATTGATGAGTTGAATTGTCCAATCTTGGTCACAAGTGCCAATCAGTCTGGAGAAAAAACAGCACTTACAAGTGATGATGTGTATGAACAGCTTCCAAAAATTGATGGTATTGTACTTGGAACGTGTAAAGCGTTACAGGCAAGTACGATTGTTGACTGTACAAAAGAAAAGTTACAAATCTTAAGACCTGGACCTATTTCTTTAGAAGAACTAGAATCCGTATTATAGAAAAAAACACCCAGAACCTATGTTGTAGGGCATAGGCCAGGGTGCATACGAACACATCTAGAAGTAGTATGCTTCTAGCAGTTCATCTAGTATGTTACTCTGAATTGGATAAGATTCAATGTTTTGGGTTTAAATTTAAACATATGTTAAAACTTGTCAAAATGAGGGGTGTTGATTATAATACTATGTATGACAGAAGAAGAAATGATTAGACAAATTGCCGAGCCTATACTTAAACAATTGGAAAAAATCGAAAAGGAACTTGGAAACCATCGGATGCCGCAGCTTCCGCAAATTAAATTTGTGAAGGAATCTGAAATGGGAGATGGTCCTTTTATGATAGGTGACATTGAGGTTACAGATGAGCTTTTAGAAAAAGTGGAAGCCTATATCCAAGAAGAGATTGAAATGATGCATAAGCCAACTGTACTACATTAAAAAGCCACAAATTTAAAAAAACACTTGCATTTTATTTTATGTTAGTGTATTATAAGTGGGCACGTTGGAAATGCGGGTGTGGCGAAATTGGCAGACGCACCAGACTTAGGATCTGGCGCCTTCGGCGTGGGGGTTCGAGTCCCTTCACCCGCACCACTTGTAAATTTAGACAATTACTTCGGTAGTTGTCTTTTTTTGTTTTATGTTATAATTTTTCTATGAATGTTTGTGTATATTATGAGAAAATAAATGAAGATTCCATTCGTATCAATCGAGTGTATTCATTAAGTCCCAAGATAGAAATACCAGAATCCATTGATGGATATGTTGTTCGTGAAATTGGAAATTATTGTTTTTCTTCAAAAAAAGTCGATTTATCGAAAGCTATTTTAAGTTGTGACATTCCTTCGAATTATCATGAATGTAGTGGGGTTGATGTAGAAAGTGTTAAGTTTCCGAGTACTTTAAAAAAACTTGGGAATTATGCGTTCTACAATTGTCGGAAGCTAAAAGAAATATATTTACCTTTTTCTTTAATGAGTATAGGTAGCGATGTGTTTATGAATTGTTTAAGACTCAATCATATTTATTATGATTGTTCAATTTTTGATGTTACTTTCCTGAAACAAATCTTAACGCAAATCACATGGGATGTAGAAGTTCACTTTTTAGATAGTTCTATATTCTATCCAGAATACAATGGGGGTTATGATGAAGTGGGCCCTGCTCATATCTTTGCCCTGAATATTGAAGGGGAAGGTTTTCGTATGCGTCAATGTTTTAAAGAGGGGAAAATCGATTTTGACGGATATGATGCTTGTTTTGAAAAGCTATGCGCTGAAGAAAGTGAATCTTGTATCTTTCATGTAGCGATTCTTCGCTTTATGATGGGATCTGAACAATACATTCCTTATTTAAGGGCACATGATTTGACTTCTTATTTACATGTATATAAAGATATATGTGCTATGGTAGAAAAATTGTTAAAAAAAGAATGTCTTGGTCAATCCGATCTAGATCGATTGATTTTTATGGAAAAGGATTTAGAAACTCGTACTCTATTGATGGAATTAAAGAATAAGATGTTTAAATCATCATCGACATATTCTTTTGAGGATTTTTAATGCGACAAAGTGAATGGGAAAAGGAAAAGGCGATTCATATCTTAGAATTAGTTCGATCCGAACTCTATATGGATATGCCACATTTTTTAACAGCTTTAAATACGTTGGTGTTGAAGGAAGATGAGCGTGTAGCTATATGTGCGACAAATGGCGTGTATTTTTACTATAATCCATTAAAGATTATTGATTTATTTCAGAAGAATGCAGTGTTTTTAAATCGTAGTTTTTTACATAGTGTTCTGCATTGTTTATATAGCCATATTTGGCTTAAAAAAAATCGTGTTGAATTTATTTGGAATGTAGCTTGCGATATTATCGTGGAGTATACATTGGATTCGATGCAAAAAAAAAGCGTTTCGCGAATCTTGTCATATGTTCGAAAAGATGTATATCGTGAAATTGAAAGTTTGACGGGTATCAGCTGTATAACTGTATATGAATGGCTTTGTACACGTGGCGATATTCAAGATTTATATTATGAATTTGTGGTGGATGATCATGCTGCATGGCCTAAAGAGCAGGATGAGAAAGTACCTCAATCTTCTACTGTTCAAAAAAAGTGGCAAAGTGTTGCCAAACAAACATTGTTTGATCATAAACAAAAAGGGAAGGATAATGAGGATGGGGATGCCTTTCTTGTGTCGAGTTTACAGGCAAAGAAATCGAAATACTCTTTTTCACAGTTTTTAAAACGATTTAGTATTGTGAAAGAAGAAATGCAAATAGATTTGGATGAATTTGATTTGTCCTATTACACATATGGAATGTCGATCTATAAGAACATGCCATTGATT
>OHRE01000824.1_pt1 | contig 13969 bp, 8 predicted proteins | sample 1578411 | NCBI WGS metagenome assembly OHRE01 (sample SAMEA3879566, study PRJEB24766) | human gut metagenome | biome: human-associated habitat; feature: feces | place: USA | collected 1985/1987 | reverse complement strand
CACAGAAAGGTGTCCGCTTCATCGCTATCAATGACGGAGTGGACAGCGCACAGGGCGACAATGACTTTGCCCCGCTGCGGAATATCTTTAACGAATGGCTGGTGAGAGATACGAGCAAGAAAATCAAAGCAGTAAAACGCTCAAAAGGCATGAGTGGCAAGCCCATCACAAGCAAGCCTGTGTATGGCTACCTCATGGACGAGGACGAAAATTTCATTATTGACGAGGAAGCTGCACCCGTAGTCAAGCAGATATACAACCTCTGCCTTGCCGGGAATGGTCCGACCAAGATAGCCCGTATGCTCACAGAGCAGCAAATCCCCACGCCGGGAACGCTGGAATACCGCAGGACGGGCAGCACCCGCCGCTACCACCCCGGCTATGAGTGCAAGTGGGCGACCAATACCGTTGTGCATATCCTTGAAAACCGGGAATACACAGGCTGTCTGGTAAATTTCAAGACAGAAAAACTTTCTTACAAAGTCAAGCACAGTGTAGAAAATCCCCCGGAAAAGCAAGTGATTTTCGAGAACCACCACGAGCCTATCATAGACACCCAGACATGGGAACGGGTGCAGGAGCTTCGCAAGCAGCGCAAACGCCCCAACCGCTATGATGAAGTGGGCTTGTTCTCCGGCATACTGTTCTGTGCGGACTGCGGCAGCGTGATGTATCAGCAGCGATACCAGACGGACAAGCGCAAGCAGGACTGTTATATCTGCGGCAACTACAAGAAACGCACCCATGACTGTACGGCGCACTTTATCCGCACCGACCTCTTGACCGCTGGTGTACTCTCCAATCTGCGGAAAGTGACCAGCTATGCGGCAAAGCATGAAGCCCGGTTTATGAAGCTCTTGATTGAGCAGAACGAGGACGGGGGCAAGCGCAGGAACGCCGCCAAGAAAAAGGAGCTGGAAGCCGCCGAGAAACGCATAGCCGAGTTATCTGCTATCTTCAAGCGGCTGTATGAGGACAGCGTAACCGGGCGCATATCGGACGAGCGTTTCACAGAGCTGTCGGCAGACTATGAAGCCGAGCAGAAAGAACTGAAAGAACGTGCCGCCAGACTGCGGGAAGAACTTTCCAAAGCGCAGGAAGCCACCGCAAACGCTGAAAAGTTTATGAATGTGGTACGCAGGCACACTACCATTGAAGAACTTACCCCTACTCTGCTGCGGGAGTTTGTGGAGAAAATCGTTGTCCATGAAAGCGTTGCCCTTGACGGGAAACGTCGGGGCAAGTTACGCAGACAGGAAATCGAAATCTATTATTCTTTTGTCGGCAAGGTAGAACTGCCCGACACCTAACCGCCCGACCTATCCGACATACCTCATGTGCCGGATAGGAACGGCAAAATTTTTTACACTTCTATTACTTCTTTATCACACATAAGCAAAATCGCAGGGCATCAAGCAGCTTATGAGTGGCGGTGGCATCATCATTGTGGCACAGACGGTAATTCCACAGCTTACCACACTGTTCTCATAATTCATGGGCGGGATCATTGATAAGATTACTGAATTCATAAAGGAACTGTTGCAGGGGTGGGTTCTGACCAACTTTGAAACCATGTTTACCGATGTCAATGACAAGGTAGGCACGATTGCAGGGGAGGTCAGCAAAACTCCCAGCACTTGGAACTCCGGTATTTTTGACATGATAAAAACCTTGTCCGATAACGTGATGATTCCCATAGCGGGCATGATCATCAGTTTTGTACTCGTCTACGAGCTTATTTCCATGGTTATTGACAAGAATAATCTGCATGACTTCAATACGGCAATTTTTATCCGCTTTTTTATGAAAGCGTGTATTGCAGTCATGCTGTTAAGCAAGACTTTTGACATTGTAATGGCGGTATTTGATGTGGGAAGCCACATCGTCAATTCTGCCGCCGCAGCAATCAGTGGGGAAACCAGTATTGATGTTTCAAGTACGCTGCAGACGATGTTCAATGAGCAGTTTTCGGAAATGAGTATAGGCGAGCTGTTAGGATTGGGGATGGAGACCATGATCGTCAGTTTATGTATGAAAATCATGTCAGTCCTTATCACCGTCATTCTTTATGGGCGAATGATTGAAATATATCTTTATGTATCAGTAGCACCCGTTCCCTGTGCAACCGTAACCAACCGGGAATGGGGAACGATAGGAACGAATTATTTTAAGGGGCTTTGTGCCCTTGCATTTCAGGGATTTTTTATGATGGTGTGCGTCGCAATCTATGCGGTGCTGGTGGCAGGTGTGGCAGTATCCGACAACCTGCATACGGCACTCTGGTCGGTGGCAGCATATACCGTTATTTTATGCTTTTCACTCTTTAAGACAGGTTCATTATCGAAATCTATCTGGAATGCGCACTAAGGGAGGAACGATATGGCAATATCCGTGCAGGTGCCAAAGGATTTGTCCGGTATCAAGACAAAAGTGGCACTGAACTTGACAAAGAGACAGATCATCTGTTTCAGCGGTGCGGCAGTAGCCGGGATACCCTTGTATTTTTTAACCAAGGGACTGATCGGAACATCAGCCGCATCACTTCTTATGATGGGAGCAATGCTTCCGTTCTTCTTTTTTGCAATGTATGAGAAAAACGGGTTCCCGGCGGAGAAGATTTTGTATTTTATGCTCCGGCAGAAGATACTCACACCGGGCATAAGACCATACCGGTCAGAGAACTTATACAAGCAGTTGGAAGAAAAAGAAAAATTACGAAGGGAGGTTCGTTATCTTGAAGAAAAAGCAAAAGGCAGAACCGGAAAGCCGCAGAAAAAGCAGTTATAAGGGCAATAGCAGGAATAACAGCAAAAGTGGTGGACTTACCTTTTCAGAGAAGAAGCGTCTTATACAGTTGAAACATATTTTATCGGGAAAGAGCAATGAGAAAGAAAAGCCGACTACCGCACAAAAGACGATTACTTTTGAAAAGATGTTCCGTGACGGTATCTGTCAGGTCAGCCACCGTTATTATACAAAGATGGTGGAATTTTTTGATATAAACTATTCGCTTTTGGAAGTGGATGAGCAGGCGGACATACTGGCACAGTACAGTAAGCTCATCAATTACTTTGATCCGTCTGTGAAGTTTGAACTGGTGCTTTTCAACAGGCAGGTCAACGAGCAGATGCTTACGGAACAGTTTGACATTCCGTGGCAGGAGGATGATTTTAACGACATTCGTGAAGAATATACGGAAATGTTAAAGAAGCAGGCTGCAAAGGGAAACAATGGTATCATCAAATCAAAATATCTGATTTTTGGTGTGGAGAGCAATGGCTACAAGGAAGCCAAGAGCCGCCTTAACAACATTGAAAAAGATGTCATACGGAACTTAAATAACATAGGAACCCTTGCGAGGGGACTGGACGGAAAGGAAAGACTGCGTATCCTGCATGAATATTTTAATCAGGATACCATGGAGCCTTTCCGTTTTTCATTTAAGGATCTGGCAGAATCCGGTAAGTCGGTCAAGGACTATATTGCACCGCCGGGATTTGATTTCCGCTATCCGAACCGCTTCAAGTCGGGAAATATGTATGGCTGTGTGTCCTATCTGGATATTATCGCACCGAAGTTTACGGACGAGCTGATCAAGCAGCTTCTTGACATTGATGCAAACCTTACTATATCCATGCACATGCAGACGGAAGATCCGGTAAAGGCAATCAAGAAGTTAAAAGCGGTCATTTCCAATATCCAGAAAATGAAGATTGAGGAACAGAAAAAGGCAGTCCGGAGCGGTTACGATATGGATATTTTACCGACTGACATTGTGACCTATGAAAAGGATACGCTGGAATTTCTGGATGATTTGAATACAAGCAATCAGAAGATGATCAACATGACATTCCTTATTACCTGCTATGGCAGAACCAAGCGGGAACTGGAGAGTTTAATGCAGAGGGTGTCCGGTATCATTCAGCAGGCAAACTGTGACCTCAGATGTTTACAGTATTTGCAGGAACAGGGACTTATGGCATCTGCGCCGATTGGCTGTAATGAAACGGGGATAGAACGTACCCTTGCCACGAAGAGTACCGCAATCTTAGTACCATTCTGCACACAGGAATTATTTATGCCTGCTCCGGCAATCTATTACGGATTAAATGCACTCAGCAACAACATGATCATGGCAGACCGCAAAAGGCTCCGTACACCAAACGGAGTTATCTTAGGTACTCCCGGAAGTGGTAAGAGTTTTAGTGCAAAGCGTGAGATTTTAAGCTGTTTTCTTATCACAAAGGACGATATTATCATCTGCGATCCGGAGGGTGAGTATTTTGCACTTGTAGCTGCACTTCATGGACAGGTGGTAAAACTTGCCACCAATTCCAAAGATTATTTAAACCCGATGGACATCCAGTTGTCACATAAGGGCGATAAGGAAGCCTTAAAGCTGAAATCTGATTTTATCATTACGCTGTGTGACCTGATTGCAGGTGGCAAGGACGGTCTGGAGAATGATGAAAAAGGTATCATTGATGAGTGTATCCGTCATATTTACGATAAGTATTTTGAAAATCCGGTGCCGGAAAATATGCCGATACTGGAGGATTTATATAATGCACTTCTGAAGCATAAGAATCCAAAGGCAGAACGTATCGCTAACAGCCTTGTGCTGTATGTGCATGGTTCACAGAATTACTTCAACCACCATACCAATGTGGACAGCGGCAACCGTATCATGTGCTTTGACATCAGAGACTTAGGAAATCAGTTAAAGGAACTTGGAATGTTGATCGTGCAGGATGCGGTTTGGAACAGGGTATCGCAGAACAGGGAGCGAAAGATTGCTACCCGTTATTACTGTGATGAGTTCCACCTTCTTCTGAAGGAGAAGCAGACAGCTATTTATTCCGTGAAAATCTGGAAACGTTTCAGAAAATGGGGCGGTATTCCGACAGGTTTGACGCAGAACGTGGGCGATTTTCTTCGTTCTGAGGAGATTGAAGGTATTTTGGGTAACAGCGATTTTGTGTATCTGTTAAATCAGAATGCCAAAGATCAGGCAATCCTCGCTGATAAGCTGGGATTATCGGATAAGCAGTTATCCTATGTCACCAACTCCGAGCCGGGAAGTGGTCTGATACTGTTTGACAATGTGGTAATTCCATTTGTAGACAAATATCCGACAGACACCAAGACCTACAGAATTATGAATACCAAGCCGGAGGAATCGGTGCAGAAGGAGGACGCAGTGTAAATGGCAGAAAAGAGACAAAAAAAGCAGGCAGTAAAGGCATTTGAAAAAGAGACATTTTCCAAGGATAAGGAAGTGACTGGAGCAAAACACACAGAACACAGGCAGGATAACACCTTTCCTACGGAAAATCATTTTCATGCCAATGAGAAGCCTGTGAGCAATCTGCCACGGGATGCGAACCATGGCAGTGATACAAAAAATGTAACTTCTGGTCACAACGTCCAGAAGCTGGGGGGTGATATGGGGACAGAATATCGAAAAAAAAGTAAGAAAAAATATTACCACCAGAAACAACAGGACACTTCTGGTCACAGCGTCCAGAAGTCAGAAGTCGAAGCGGAAAAGGCATTCTTAAAGGAAAACAGCTTCATGCAGGACGAGCAGACGGATTTTGAAACTTCTTCTGATAGCACGATTGAAAACAAGGTTCATGTCAGGGACACCTACCAACGGTCTGAGGAAAAAGGAAAATATCACAAAAGGCGTGTGCAGAGAGAACACGCACACAGAGAACGTGCAAAGTCGGAAGATACAAAGCAGTCCGATTATGGAGATTTTCAGACAAAGGATGCCACATTTTCGCAGGGGCAGACGGAAGAATTTATCGACAAAAAAGTACAGAAGGCTTTTGATAAGTCAGAAAAGAACCGCCGGAAGTTACAGAAGGCAAAGGACAAGATGCCGAAAAAGCGGCAGTATGAGATGAAGCGTGTCTTTGATGAACAGACCGGAAAAGCAAAATATGTTGTGGTTCCGGTAGATGTGGAGAAGCCATTTAAGCCGGACGGACTGGGAAAGACAGCAGTTCATAAGCTCCAAACCGAAAATATGTATTTTGTGCATCGTAAGATTGCTGAGACAGAAAAGGATAATTCTGCTGTGGAGGGCGCACACAAGACGGAACAGCGTGCCGAGGATATTTACCACTATATGAAGTATCACCGCAAGAGCAAGGCACAGAGAAAGCGTGACCGATTGGAACGATTGCAGAAAAAGCAGGTCACAGCGGATATGAAGCTGGAGTATGAGAAATTCATCAGTGAAAATCCACATCTAAAGGGCAACAGTCCAAAGAAGCAGTTGCAAAGGCAACTACAGAAACAACGCATCAAGCGTGAGTATGCCAAAGCAAGGTGGGCAGGAGCAGAAGCCAAGACTGCAAAGGAAACATTTACAAAGACAGCCAATGCTGCAACCGGGATTGCAAAGAAGTTACAGGAAATTGCCACGAAAAATAAAACACTGATTATCACAGTGGGTATTTTTGCTCTTCTGCTTATTATGATCATGTCGGCATTATCAAGCTGCGGTTCCATGTTTACCGGAACTGTGACAACAACGATGGCAAGCACATATCTTAGCCTTCCGGCAGAGATTGATGCAGCAGATTTATCTTTTACAGAAAAGGAAATGGAGCTGCAAAACAAGATTGACCGGATTGAAACTGATTATCCGGGATATGATGAATACGATTATAACCTTGGTGCAATCGGGCATGATCCATATACACTGATCAGTTATCTTTCCGCAGTCCATACGGAATTTACTGCCGAGGGGATGGAGAGTGAGATTCAGGAATTATTTGATGCCATGTATTCCCTTACTACTGAGGAAGTGGAGGAGACACGGACAAGGACAGTCACAAAGACCGGAACCAGAACAGTAACAAATCCGGACGGGACTACCCATACCGAGGAATATGAGTACGAGGAGGAAGAAGAATATACCGTAACAATTCTTCGTGTCACACTTACGGTCACACCGCTTGAGAGCATTGTAGCCGGACGCATGGACAGTGAGCAGACGGAAATTTTTGGAGCCTATACGGAGACAAAAGGCGGCTTACAGGTCTTTGCTTCTCCGGTTGATTATTACTGGTATTACTATATCAGCAGTTATTACGGATACCGGAAAAATCCAAACACCGGAGCTGAGGAGCTTCACAGGGGTGTGGACATAGCAGTACCGACAGGAACGCTCGTGTATGCAGCCCATGACGGAACGGTTACGGAAGCGGCTTACGATTCCTACTATGGGAATTATGTGGTAATAACAGACAGTAAGGGATATACCACAAAATATGCCCACATGGACAGCTTAAATGTATCCGCAGGGCAGAGTATAAAAAAGGGTGACAATATAGGCAAAAGCGGAAATACAGGAAGCAGTACCGGAAGCCACCTTCATATTGAATGTCTGTATAACGGGGTGTATTATAACCCGTTATTTTATTTTGAAGCAGGAGAACAGACCATTTATGGGGAAACAACGGGCGGCACCGGAGGAGGAATCGGCAATGTGATACCACCGGAGTCCTATGACGATGCAACGGTGCAGACGCTTATGCGGGAAGCAAACAGATATCTGGGAATGCCATACACCTTTGGAGGAACAGCTCCGGCAAGTTTTGATTGTTCAGGCTTTGTATGTTGGGTATTTACAAACAGCGGCGTACATAACCTGCCAAGAACCACAGCACAGGGCATTTATGACCAGTGTACTCCGGTATCAGCGGCAGATGCAAAGGCAGGGGACATTATCTTTTTTACAGGAACCTATAATGCAGGACGTCCGGTTACACACGTTGGTATCTACTGTGGAAACGGTACGATGGTGCATTGCGGTGATCCAATTCAGTACACATCAATCAATACTTCTTACTGGCAGAGCCATTTCTATGGTTTTGGAAGATTGAATTAGCGAAGGGAGGAATTATTTTTGTCAGTAGAACGAATCAATTCACAGCTTAAAAAGGTCAGAGAGCAGATAGCACAGCTACAGGCAAAGGAAAAAGACCTTGCAGAACAGAAACAGATGGCGGAGGATGCCGAAGCCATGAAGATCATACGAAAATATAAAATCTCATCGGAGCGTTTGCAGATGTTAAACAAGCTCAGTGAGGATGAAGTCAGAAATTTATTACAGAAACGGGAACAGGAAAAGGAGGTTTCAATCAATGAAAAACAGGAAATTATCGGCTAGGGCGGTAGTGTCCCTTATGCTGTCGGCAATACTTTTTTGTATGCCGATTGGGGCATTTTTTGCAAACAGGACAAACACGATAGAGGTTCATGCGGAGGATACTGCAGAGCAGAAAACAGAGAGTGCGGCAGAGGAAGGCAGTGCAGAAAGCACAGCGTCCGGCACTGATAACAAGGACAGTTCCGGTAGTGGAGAAAATCATACAGAGCAGTCCACGGAGAATACAACAGAAAATTCCACAGAAGGCACAACTGAGGAGACACAGCCTGCCGCAAAATGCACCTGCAAGGAAAAATGCAGTCAGTATGCGGTGGATGAGGATTGTGAGGTGTGTGCAAAGGATTACAAGGAATGTGCCTATATCAATCCGAGTGTGAAAATTACAATCAATACACCTTCTGGGTGGCATAACGATACCACGAAAGTAACAGTCAAGGTGGTGGATACTATTGTATCCGGCAATTTTACCATTCAGACAGTAAAGGCAAAAGTCGGACAGAATGGAAGCTGGACGGACATTACCGAGGATATGTACATAGAGATTTCCGAAAACAGCACCATTTATGTGCAGGTCACAGACCAGAAGGGCAAGACCTACGAGAAAAACCGCTACATCAAGTGCTTTGATTTTACCAAGCCTACCTTAAATGCGGCAGTCAGCGATGGTCTATTGAGTATTCAGGCACATGATACGGATTCCGGTATCAAGGCAATCTATGTCAATGGCTATGAGTTTACAGAGCATACGAATGGAGCCTTGAATATCCGTCTGCAACAGTTCGATGCAGGGTATCAGTATTTCACGATTTCTGCCATGGATAATGCAGGAAATACCTCTGAAATCTATAAAACAGCCAATCCGTATTACACCGATCCGGAGAATAAGGACAGCAGTGAAAAAGATCCGGCACAGCAGCTTCCGGTGGATGCGTCTGCAACCAAGCCAAGCTCTGCAACCGCACAAGTCACAGAGCATACGAAAACGGATGGGAATGGAAATACAGTTTCCCAGACAGGCAGTGGAACAACTTCAAGCAGTTCCGCAACAGCAAAGCAATCTCCAAGTACGGGAGATACTTCTAAGGATGCAGACCAGAGCAGTGACAGCCAGACCACAGAAAAAGGCAAGGAATTTTACACAATCCAGACTGCATCAGAAAAGGTATTTTATCTTGTGATTGATCGTGATGGGGAAGATGAAAAGGTGTATTTCCTTACAGAAGTCAGTGAAAACGACCTGCTGAATACCACAACGGATAACAGCGAGACACTTCCGAAAAATTCAGCAGCATTGGAATCTGCAATCCCTACCAAAGACAGCGCATTATCAAACAATAATGCTGATACCACAGGAGATAAAACACAGGGAGCAGAAAGTGTTGAGGACAGCACCGAAGATAGCGCGGAAGATACATGTGAGCCGAAAGAGGATACCGCAAAAGCAGATGGTTCCGGCTTTACATATATTTTAATGGGAATTGCTGCGGTAGCTGTGATCGGAGTGGTATATGTTGTGAAGTCCAAGAAGAAAAAGGAAAACTTCATTGATGAGGATGAAGATGAGGACGAGCTTGACGAGGACTATGATTATGAGGACGAGGACGAAGCCGAGCAGGATTCCGACGAAGCTTTCCTAAATGGTGGAGATGATACTGTGAGCGATGCAGAATCAGAGGACAATACGGAATATGACAATGAAGATAACAACAATAATGATGAAGAAAATGGGGAGGAATAGAGATGGAGCTTGTAATTGCAGAGAAGCCGAGTGTGGCACAGAGCATTGCGGCAGTTCTTGGTGCCACACAGCGTAAGGACGGATATTTGGAAGGCAATGAGTATCTGGTATCATGGTGTGTGGGACATCTGGTAGAACTGGCACAGCCGGAAAGCTATGAGGAAGCATGGAAGAAATGGAGCTATGAGAGCCTTCCGATCATTCCGCAGGAATGGCAGCATGAAGTGAAAAGTGATACAAAAGCACAGTATCAGATTTTGAAAAAGCTCATGCATGATGACAGGGTAGATGCCGTTGTATGTGCTACTGATGCCGGAAGGGAGGGTGAGCTGATCTTCCGCCTGACCTACAACATGGCAGGATGCAGAAAACCGATGAAGCGTTTATGGATTTCTTCTATGGAGGAGAGTGCTATCCGTGACGGCTTCCATAATCTTCGCCCAGGCAGCGACTATGATAACTTGTATCATTCAGCATTATGCAGGCAGGAAGCAGACTGGCTTGTGGGTATCAATGGAACAAGACTTTTTACGGTATTATATGGCGGTAAGGCATTGAAGGTTGGCAGAGTGCAGACACCGACACTTGCCATGCTGGTGGATCGTGAAAGTAAAATCATGAATTTCAAGAAAGAAGCCTATTATATGGCTCACATCATGGGAAATGGTCTGGATGCGGTATCAGAGCATATCAGTGATAAAACGGAAGCAGAGAGGATTGCAGGAGCCTGTGAAAACGGACAGGCTCTTGTCACTTCCGTGGTAAAGGAAGAAAAGTGGGTAGCACCACCGAAGCTCTATGATCTTACCACACTCCAGAGGGATGCAAACCGTCTGTTTGGTTTTACTGCCAAGCAGACATTGGAATATACCCAAAGTCTTTATGAAAAGAAACTTGTTACATATCCGAGAACGGACAGCCAGTACCTTTCCAATGACATGGAGGGAACAGCGAAAAATGTGATCGAAGCGATTTTCAATTCTCTGTTGTTTGAGCAGAATGTCATGTTCAATCCGGATATAAAAAGAATTTTGAACAGCAAGAAAGTGACAGACCATCATGCAATCATTCCGACCATGGAGATCATCAAGCAGGACTTAAAGGCGATTCCGGAGAGTGAGATGAAGATACTTTCCCTTTGTGCAAACCGTCTGCTGTGTGCGACCGGGGAGAAGCACATTTATAATTCCACAAAGGCAGAGCTTACCTGCAATGATACAGTATTTAAGGTATCCGGCAAGGAAGTGTGGAAAAATGGATGGAAGGAATTTGAGGATTTCTTCAAAAATTCCTATAAGACCGCAGAAGATAAATCAGATACCGAGGAAGAAAAGAAGCTGCCGGAGCTTCGTGAGGGCATGACGATTGCAGTGGAGCAGACAAAGGTTTCCGAGCATTTCACACAGCCACCGAAGCATTATACTGAAGATTCCCTTTTGTCGGCAATGGAGCGAGCCGGAGCAGAGGATATGGGCGATGAAGTGGAGAGAAAAGGACTTGGCACACCTGCCACCAGAGCGGACATCATTGAAAAGCTGGTAAAGGACGGTTTTGTGAAGCGTGAGAAAAAGCAGATGATCCCGACAGAGGACGGAATGAAGCTGATCACGATACTTCCGGATGTAGTAAAATCTCCGAAACTGACTGCTGACTGGGAAAATGAGCTTACACTTGTATCCAAAGGAGAAGTTGCTGCAGAACAGTTTATGTCAGGTATTGAAGCAATGGTAACTGATCTTGTAAAGACCTATCACAGCGTTAGTGATGAACATAAAGCCATGTTTGGCACAGGCAAGGGTGGGCAGGAAGTGCTAGGCAAATGCCCGAAGTGTGGTGCTGATGTAGTCAAGGGAAAATTCGGAGCGTACTGTACCGGGAAGTGCGGTATGAATGTCGGCAGGGCACTTGGGGTAACATTTTCCGATTCACAGGTCAAGAGCCTGCTTCAAGGGAAAAAGATACTTGTCAAAGGTCTGAAAGGAAAGAAAGGCAGTTATGATGCGTACCTGATTCCAGAGAGTGTAGAGGAATTTTCCTATACGAAAGATGGTAAAGAAATCATAGGATTCCAGTATAAGTTTAAGATGGAATTTCCACAGAAGAAGGATAAGTAGAAAAAACTTGAAAAACTTTGAAAAACATTTTCGTTGAATGAATTTTAAAAATCTGATTTGGGTATAGAAACCATAAGTTAGTCATGCAATGGTATACTGAATAGGTATCCTCCTGCAGAAGGAGGTCCTATGCCGAAAGAAGAAAGGAAAAAGGGGACACATTTAACTTGGGATGACAGGCATGAAATTCAGAAGGGATTGAAAGAACATCGTACCTTTAAAGAGATTGCATACATTATAGGCTGTTCACCTGATACGGTTTCCAAGGAAATACGCAGGCATCGTTATCATAAGTTGCGAAACAGGGATGGCATACTTCATGCAAGTCCCAACCGGTGTAAATACCGAAATAGCTGCAGGCGTTGGGATGTGTGTAAAAAGAAGAAGGGACATAAGTGCAGAATTCCATGCCGGGAGTGTATCAGCTGCAATAAGCTGTGCCCTGACTTTGTGGATGCACCATGCCCAATAGAACACAAGGCGCCTTATGTGTGCAATAACTGCCCCAAGTCCATCAGCTGTCTGTTTGATAAGTACCTGTATAACGCTGATTATGCCCATAAGGAGTACTGTGAAACGCTTAGGAAATCCAGACAGGGAATAGACATGACCAGAGATGAACTGGCAGCATTGGACAGTCTTGTGAGCCCGCTGATCAGGAAAGGACAGCCCCTGGCACATATCCTGGCGCATCATGCAGAAGAGATTCCCTGTGGGGAACGAACGCTTTATAAGTATATCAGTGCCGGCTATCTGACCGCAAGAAATCTGGATATGCGGAGAACGGTAAGATATCGAAAAAGAGTGAGAAGCGTTCCAACTCCAAAAATCAGCTATCGTAAAAAAGAAGGACATCATTATTCAGACTATCTTGACTTTATTGCGAAAAACGAAGGCATACGAGTGGTACAGATGGACACAGTGGAAGGAAATAAAGGCGGGAAATTACTTCATACGCTGTTATGGCCGGAAAACAATCTGATGCTGGCATTTCTGATTGAAACCAAAGAAATGAAGAATACCGTAGCTACTTTTGACTGGTTGGAAGAGACGTTGGGAAGTGAAATGTTTCGGGAACTGTTTCCTGTAATACTGACAGATAATGGATGTGAGTTTGCAGATCCGGAGTTGTTTGAAAAAGGACATGACGGAAAGAAGCGTACCAGAGTGTTTTATTGTGAATCGAGACATTCTGAGCAAAAGGGAGAACTGGAAAAGAATCATGAGTACATAAGATATGTACTGCCAAAGGGAAGTTCGTTTGATGGATTGAACCAGGAGCAGGTGTTACGTATGGTAAATCACATCAATAATACAACAAGGCCTAAACTTCATGGTTCGACACCCATGAAGAAGGCCCTGAAGTCATTTGACAAAAATGCAATGGAAAAGCTTGGACTGGAGATCATCCCACCCGATGAAATCTGTCTGAAGCCTGAACTATTGAAATAAATAAAACAGGCAGGAGGATACAGAAAAGAATAAACAGTTGATGGCAACCAGAAGTTACTCGTGCAAAAGACTTTTGGAGGCTTCCTTTAGTGTACCCTAAAATCCATTCATTTTTAATTATTATAGGTCAGAAAGGGATGAAAAACAACCTGAAAATGGCAAGAAACAGGGCAAAGCAGAAGTTAGTCGTGCAATTCTTTTTCTGAAGCGTGGCAGTAGAAGTTACTAATGCAATCAACTTTTTTGAAAAAATTTGCGTTTTGGGTGAGAGTTTTTTCGATTTTTTGTACCTATATAAGTGAAGGGGTTTTTAAGCCGCATTTCAATAAATCCAGAGAGAAGGTTCAAACGAAATGTACGATACCGCAAAACGAGTCGCACTCGTCAAGCAGCGGGTGCGGGAAAACACCCGCCGGAGGCAGTGGCGCGGCATATATGGGCTGAGCGCAGCGTGTATGCTGCTGTTCGCGGTGATGA
>OHRE01000822.1_pt1 | contig 14047 bp, 10 predicted proteins | sample 1578411 | NCBI WGS metagenome assembly OHRE01 (sample SAMEA3879566, study PRJEB24766) | human gut metagenome | biome: human-associated habitat; feature: feces | place: USA | collected 1985/1987 | reverse complement strand
CATATCGTCCCTAAAGATTCAATTATGGTTATACACAAAATTCCCAAACTAAGAAAGCTGTTTTTTCGCTGCTTGAGCATGGACTTTTTCAGTGAATTTTCGAGGAAGCGATGGAATAGGCACTGGCAAATTTCCAACAAAAATTTTAAAATTTATTATAGCATCGTTTTTTTACAGGCGCAAGTGCAAATTTTACAATTAACCTAGATTCTTTGGCAATTCCTTGAAAATCCCTGAGAAATCGTTTATGATAAAGAAGAACAAAAGCTAACGACGCAAAGGGGCGCTGTCTTTGAAGCATTTGGATTTAAAAAAGGGGATCATCCTAATCACCTATGGTATCCTGTTGACTATGGTTATCATCAAATGGGATTTCTTTTCCGGGATGTTCTCCAACGTTTCCGGCTTGCTGGCACCGTTTATCTATGGGCTGGTGCTGGCGTTTTTGGTAAACGGGCTCTATGAGTTTTTCCGGCAAAAGGTTTTCCGCCGGTTAGGGGAAAAGAAGAATGGAAAATATATTAGGCAGGTGCGGGCCCTATCTGTGACAGTTTCCTATCTGTTGGTATTCCTGTGCGTAACCGCTATGGTGTGGATTGTTATCCCGCAATTGGTGGTCAGTATTTCTCAACTCGGCAAGAATATCGGTGGATATGCGGAATCCGCCGAAAAAGCGGTGACCGATTTTATTGCCGGTATGGGGTTAAACGCTGGCTTTCAAAAGCAGATAGATCTTTTTTGGAATCAGCTGGGGACTCAGATTACCAATATCGCCGGCCAGGTAGCCCCAAAGCTGATCGACTTTACCATGGATTTTACGACCGGCGTGATCAACTGGGTGATCGGACTGGTGGTGTCCGTTTATATGCTGTACAGTAAGGAGACCTTAATCCGACAGGTGAAAAAGCTGGTGGTGGCGGTTCTGCCCGTCAAGATCTCCGACAAGGTTCTGGAGGTAGGCGCTGTTTCCAACCGGATTTTTGTCCGGTATCTCCTGGGCAGGATTTACGATTCCCTCATCGTTCTGGTGCTTTGCTTTATCGGCATGTCGATCCTTCAAATGCCTTATGCGCTGCTGATCAGCGTAGTGGTGGGCGTTACCAATATTATCCCGGTGTTCGGGCCGTTTCTGGGAGGGGTTCCCAGCGCGCTGATTTTGTTGATGGTAGACCCGATGAAAGGGCTTTGGTTCATTATTTTCATTATCGTGCTGCAACAGGTGGACGGAAACATTATCTGTCCGCTGATCGTCGGGGATTCTCTGGGGATATCTGGAATCTGGGTGCTGGCGGGAGTGACCCTGGGCGGCGGTCTGGGCGGCGTAGCCGGCATGGTGCTGGGCGTGCCGATTCTGGCGGTTCTCTACCTGCTGCTAAGCGAGTTCGTGAATAAGCGGCTTCAGAAGAAAGGAACTGTAGTCGCGGCGGAGGGACCTGCTGCGGCAGGGCCGGAAGGAGAACAGCCTCCGCCGTACCGGGAGAGCCTTCCGGAAAAGCAGATAGGGCAGGCGGCTTCCGCGGAAAAATCAGAGGGAGAAGCGGCAGTGCCTCAGGGAGACGATCCGGAAGATCGAATTGAAGATCACGGGGAAACGGAAGTGCGAAAGCCGCAGGAAGGGGAAGAACCATAAATGGACCGGTTAGCCGGGCAAAAGGAAGTGGCCAAACGGCATAGACGGCAGCATCCCAGCAGGCTGTTCAGCCGGCGCGTGGTGACGGTGGCTCTTCTTTTGGCATTTCAAGCCGCTTTTCCGATCGTCGGCCTTTACGTTTTATCGGATTACTTTATCTATATCAATACGGTTCTGCGCATCGTCAGTATCGCTGTGGCCGTTTATATTTTCAATCGTCCGGGAAATTCGGAATATAAGCTGGCGTGGGTAATTCCTATCCTGATTTTCCCCTTGTTTGGAGGATTGTTTTATATCCTTTACCGCCTTCAGGCCTCCATTAAGCATTTGAGACTCCGAATGCTGGCGATTTTAGAAGCGACTCAGCCTTTGCTGGAGCAAAATCCGGAAACTATGGAACGGCTGAGGAAGGAAAATCACGGCGCGCAAAGCCAAGCGAATTATCTTTTTCAAGATGCGGGCTATCCGGTGTATGATAATACCACCACAGAATACCTGAGCACCGGAGAAATTAAATTCGCCCGCCTAAAGGATGAATTAAGCAAGGCGCGGCACTATATCTTTTTAGAGTATTTTATCATCCAGGAAGGAATCATGTGGAACAGCGTTCTGGAGCTCCTGGAAGAAAAGGTGAAAAAAGGGGTAGACGTGCGGCTTCTTTTCGACGGCATGGGCTGCCTGACCACCTTGCCGGCGGATTATGAGAGAGAGCTGAGGAAAAAGGGAATTCAATGCAAGGTGTTCAATCCCTTTGTTCCAGTGCTTTCCACTGTTTACAATAACCGGGATCACCGAAAAATCGCCGTGATCGACGGACACACGGCGTTTACCGGGGGAATTAATCTGGCGGATGAATATATTAACGCCTATGTGAAATACGGCCATTGGAAGGACAGCTCTATTTTGGTCAAGGGAGAAGGCGTCTGGAGCTTTACCATGCTGTTTTTGCAGATGTGGTACTGCGACGATCCCGCGGCTCTGTGCGCCCTGCCTCGTTCGGAATTTGACCAATACCGCCCCAGCTATTACCATCCCCAGGAGTTTGATTCAGACGGGCTTGTCCAGCCATACGGCGACAGCCCGATGGACAACCAGCGGGTGGGGGAAAACGTGTATTTAAATCTGATCTACGGCGCGAAGGACTATTTGTATATTACCACCCCTTACCTGATTATGGACAGTGAGCTCCGATATGCCTTATGCGTCGCGGCGAAGCGGGGCGTTGATGTGAGATTTATCACGCCGTTTGTTCCGGATAAAGCCTTAGTGCATATGACTACCCGCTCCGGCTACCAGGAGCTGGTCGAGGCGGGAATCAGAATCTATGAGTACACTCCGGGCTTTATCCATTCCAAAACCGTAGTGTGCGACGACCAGGTCGCCACGGTGGGAACCATTAATTTTGATTTTCGCAGCCTGTACCTTCATTTTGAGTGCGGCGTATGGATGTACCGCACCAAAGCTATGAAGCAGGTAAAGGCTGATTTTCTGGAAACACTGCAAAGCTGCCGGGAGATCACTCTGGAGGACTGCAAAAGGGTGCCGGTATACCGCCGGCTGTTCTGGAGCGTGCTCCGCCTGTTTTCTCCGTTAATGTAATAAACAGCCCAGGATTGAGATCCTGGGCTGTTTGCTGTGCAGAGGCAGCCGCCGAAGCCTATCGCCGTCAGCCCCACCAACGGAGGCCTCTCCTCAAGCCTATATCTCAAGCGCTGAGTAAAATACGACTCCGGCGACAAATATGCGGCGGATATGAAAAATAGAAATCCGCTGTTCATAGGCTTTCCGTTTAGGGGATAAAGCAATCGGCTTTGGGTGTGAGGCAAGCGATGCGGTTATTAAATTGATTCCTATCCCTTGAGCTTGTCAGCAGCCTTTTAGCGCCTGCTCAGACCGCTGAACGCCCACAGTGACTCAGAAAAATACTTTTTCATTTTCCGCTCTAGGGTCAGCGTCCGATTTGGCCGTTTCGCTTAGCGGCCTCTAAACGCTGGGGATCGTAGTAATGCAGGCGCTTGGCCTTTTTGTACAGGGAAAGCATCGCCTGCGCCTGGGCGTCCTTGGAAACTCCTTCTACAGTGCTTCTCACCATCCGGTGAAGCGCCTCCTTGCCGCTGTAATCCAGAGAGGCGATCCGGCGGACATAGTCGGTAAGCTCATTGGAGCTGGAAAAATAAAAGCCGTTTTTTCCGTGCTCCAGCTGGCCCGCGGGACGGCTTTTATCGCTGACGATACAAGGCAGGCCGGCCAATAACGCCTCACAGACCGCCATGGACATCAAGGGCGTTTCAGAAGCGCTGACAAAAAGGTCGCTGGCGGCGTAATAGGCGGGCATATCCTTATTCATGACCTCGCCGGTAAAAATCACCTGCTTGTCCAGATTTAAGCTTTTGCTGAGCTGCTGCAAGGCGGCTTTTTCTGGACCAGTGCCGACAATCAGCAGGCGCAGCCCCCGTTCAAGCTTTAGATGGCTCGCCCATCGCTGAAGAAGAATATCCACACCTTTTTCATACAGCAGCCTTCCTGCGAAGACCGCTACGGTTTTATCAGTGAGATGGTATTTCATTTTGACAGCGTTAACCTGGTCCGGGTCGGCGTTCTGCCGGGAAAACCGCTCAGGATCAGCATGAATGGGTATTAGGGAGAGTTTGCGCTTAATACCGGCACTGGCCAGATAATCTCCGGCTTTTTTGTTGGTGGAGGTGATCATATCGGCATAGTCCGCGATATCGCGGAACCTGGCCTTCTGCCGGAAGGCGGCCCATGGCTCTAGAAGCTTGGTGTTGGTTAAGTAGGGGATGGCATCCTCGTAAAAATCGCTGATGGAGAGCACCAGAGGCAGGTCGAAGCGATTAGCAAACTGCATTCCATGAACCGCCATTTTTCCGCAGGAAAATACGTGGACCAAATCAAATTCATAGGCTTCCAGAGCGGAAAACAGCTCGGCCTGATCCGCTTTCCGATTTTTTGAAGGAGCAAAACCATACTGGTTCGGGGCGGGCTTTCCCGGAACCTTGACCACTGTCCGCCGGGCTTCTATCTTCTTGCATTTTGGGTCGCAGGTGACAACGGCAGCGCGATGTCCCAGCTGCCGGTAGGATTGTGCCAGAAGAAAGCTTTCAGAGGGGACAAAGCCGGTGCTTGGCGCGTAGCTCTCTGTAAAAATAGCGATGTTCAAAAAGAGACACCCGCTTTCTTTATAAAATCATTACACCTTATTATAGCAGGTTTTCATCCTCATTGCACGTGAAAAAGAAATTTTGTGGTTTCGCTTTAAACTTGTCTCATCATGAGGTATAATAATAATATCCGGTTAGGTCTGCCGCAGCGGGGCTGGAGGCCGGCGCGGAGGCGGCCGGAAACGGTGATGCTGTGAAGAGCGCGATAAGCTGAAAACGACTGAAGGCAGGTGTGTTTTTTGAGTCAAACATTTACTGTGCCCCTATCCAGTGTGATGAAGGAGCTGGGCCTGGAAACGATTTATATGCCGGAGAATGGGGAAAATATCCTGATTTCGTCTAAGGATGTCAACCGCCCCGGCGTGGAATTTACCGGTTTTTTGGATTTTTATGATAACAAACGCATTTTAGTGGTTGGACATACGGAAAACGCCTTTTTAGGCCGCTATTCCCAGGAAGAAAGGGAGAGGGCTTTGGAAGGCTTGATTTCCAGAAAGCCTCCGGCTATTATTATCTGCCGGAGCCTCAAGCCATATCCTGAGATGATGGAAGCGGCGAAGCGGCACGGCGTGGCGCTGCTGGGCACAGCGGATACTACTTCCAGCCTGGTAGCGGCTTTGGTTTCCTATATGAACGTGGAGCTGGCTCCCCGGGTGACCCGGCATGGGGTGCTGGTAGAGGTTTACGGCGAGGGAATCCTCCTGGTAGGCGACAGCGGCGTGGGAAAAAGTGAAACCGCCATTGAGCTGATTAAGAGAGGCCACCGCCTGATCGCAGACGACGCGGTGGAAATCAGGAGGGTTTCCAAGAAATCTCTGGTAGGTACCGCGCCTGAGAACATCCGGCACTTCATTGAGCTGAGAGGCATCGGCATTATCAACGCCCGCCGGATTTTCGGTATGGGCGCCGTAAAGCTGACGGAAAAAATAGATATGGTCATTAACCTGGAGATTTGGGACAAAACAAAGGTATACGACCGAATGGGAATGGAAAACGAATATACGGAGATTTTGGGCCTGAGGGTTCCCGTGCTTACCATACCGGTAAAGCCTGGAAGGAACCTCGCGGTGATTATTGAGGTGGCGGCTATGAATAACCGTCAGAAAAAGATGGGCTACAACGCCGCTAAGGAGCTTCTGCAAAATCTGGGGATGACCTATAACGACGACGATAACGGCAATCCGAAAATCAATTGGAACCTATAACTTTCAGCGGAGAGACCGGGGTTAAGAAAACTAAGGCAGGAGCGCATTTTTACATTGAAAAGCGCCCTTGTCGGATGTCAAGCTTTTTCTGTTTGATAAAGCGTTAATAAAAGGATGATACTATGAGAATTATTGCGGATACACATTGTCATACAATCGCTTCTACTCATGCCTACAGCACCTGGATGGAAAATATTCATGCCGCCAAAGAGGCGGGACTGTCCTATCTGGCGATTACCGATCACGGCCCTACGATGCCCGGCTCTCCCGGCAGGTGGTATTTTAAAAACCTGAAGATCATCCCTCGTCAGGTGGAAGGGGTGTTCCTCCTTACCGGGGTGGAGTGCAATGTGGTGGATTTTGACGGAACTATCGACTATGTGGAGGATGAACACAAAAATTTGGATTGGGTTATCGCCTCCATTCACTCGTCTACTCTGCTGACAAAAGAGGCCCCCACGGTGGAAAGCTGCACCAACGCCTGGCTGCAAATCGCCAAGGATCCCAGAGTCTGTGTAATCGGCCACTGCGGGCAGCCTAAATTCAAATTTGATTATGAGCGGGTGATTCCGGAATTCGGCCGCGGGGGGAAGCTGGTGGAAATCAACAACAACTCCTTTCATGTTCGAAGGGATGCCGTCATAAACTGTAGAGAGATCGCTTTGCTTTGCAAAAAGCATGGGGTACGGGTTATCGTCAATACGGATTCCCATTTTGCCACTCAGGTGGGGCATGCCGGCCTGGCTCTGAAAATGCTGGATGATATCGGGTTTCCCGAGGAGCTGGTGGTAAACTCCAGCGTAGAACGGTTCCGGCAGTATCTGAAGGAAAGAAATATACATTTGGAGGATTAAGCATCCATGACGCAGCAAAACCTACAACCGATCACCCGGGAGCTTATCGGCGCCCTGCGCCAAACAGGGGCGCAGGTTCAGGAAAATGAGCCTATGAGCCTGCATACCAGCTTTCAAATCGGCGGCCCGGCAGACGTGTTTGCCACGGTATCCGATGAAAGATCCTTGCGCGGCGTTTTGAAGCTGTGCAAGGAAGCCGGCGCGCCGGTGTACGTAATTGGCAACGGCTCCGACCTGCTGATCCCTGATCAGGGGCTGCGGGGGGTCGTCGTCGGCTTCGGCGGAGACCTGTGCCGGCTTCGGCTGGAGAATGAAACAACCATCGTCTGCGGCCCCGGCGCAACTCTGGCGAAGCTCTGTAAATTCGCCCTGGAAAATTCCCTGACCGGCTTGGAGTTTGCCTGGGGAATCCCAGGCTCGGCCGGCGGCGCCGCCTATATGAACGCGGGCGCCTATGGCGGGGAGATGAAGGACGTTCTGATCAAATGCCGTCACCTGGACGAAAACGGCAATCCGGGTGAGTTCGCGGGAAGCGCTCTGGATTTCTCTTACCGGCACAGCGCCTATACAGATCAAAAGCTGGTGATCACGGGTCTGACCTTTCAGCTGGAGAAAGGGGATTACAGTGTGATCAAGGCTCAGATGGAGGATTATCTCGGACGTAGAAAGGCAAGGCAGCCCTTGGAATATCCCAGTGCCGGCAGTACTTTCAAACGTCCCGAGGGACATTTCGCCGGGCAGCTGATCATGGAAGCCGGTCTGCGGGGATACTCCGTAGGAGGCGCAAAGGTATCGGAAAAGCATTGCGGATTTATTATCAACACCGGCAATGCCACTGCAGAAGATGTAAAAGATGTGATCTGGGAAGTACAGAGAAGAGTGAAAGAACGTTTTCACGTGGAGCTGGAACCCGAGATCAAATTCCTGTAACTATTCAGAGCCATGTAAATTTGTTTTCTGCGGATGCTTGCATCTTCGCAGAATCGCAAATTTATATGGCGAAGTAACCACATGAGCAGAGAACAGGAAGACCTGTTCTCCAAGGAAGCCTCGAAGAGGTGATTTTGCGAATGGGGCTGAATAGTTACTATCTCAAGATAGGAAGGTGAGGGTGTATGGACAGACTGAAAGTACTGGTGGTGGATGATGAGAGCCGCATGAGAAAGCTGGTAAAGGATTTCCTGACAAAGAAGAATTTCCAGGTACTGGAAGCCGGTAATGGTGAAGAAGCCATGGATATCTTTTATGAGGAGAAGGACATCGCACTGATCATTCTGGATGTCATGATGCCGGAGATGGATGGATGGGAAGTTTGCCGTGAGATTCGCAAGAACTCAAAAGTTCCGATCATTATGCTGACTGCAAGAAGTGATGAGAGAGATGAGCTTCTTGGATTTGATCTGGGGGTAGATGAATACATCTCCAAACCATTCAGTCCGAAAATCCTTGTTGCAAGAGTGGAGGCAATTCTGAGACGTACAGGTCAGAATAATCCGGAAGATGTGATTTCAGCAGGCGGCATTGTTATAGATAAAGCAGCACATCTGGCTACTGTGGATGGTAAGCCTATGGAACTGAGCTTTAAGGAATTTGAACTTCTGACATATTTTCTGGAGAATCAGGGAATCGCACTTTCCAGAGAAAAGATCCTGAATTCTGTATGGAATTATGACTACTTTGGAGATGCCCGTACGATTGATACCCATGTTAAGAAGCTCAGAAGTAAAATGGGAGATAAAGGTGAATATATAAAGACTGTATGGGGTATGGGATACAAGTTTGAGGTAGACGAATGACAGGAACCGGAAAAACAGATAAAAAATTTCATACTCTGCAACATCAGATTTCAGTAGTGTTTATATGTCTGTTACTACTTTCGATCTTTACCATTACTCTGATCAATGGTCTTTTTCTTGAAAAATATTATGTATCCAAAAAAGTAGAAGTGCTGGAGGAGGCAAAAGAAGTGTTGTCTCAGATGAATCTGGATGACATCCTGCAGTATGATACAGATATAGAAGAGGACAAAAAAGGGGCAACAGATGAGATTTCGGATGAGATTGAGAGGAGCAGTTCCAGAAATAACCTTACCTGGATCATAGTAAATGAGGAAAACAGCGGTTATTATTACTGGGGAGAGAATAATATGGCAAAAATGCTCCGCAGTAAGCTGTTTGGGTATATTAATAATCTGGATCAGGATATGCAGCACAGTCGTGTGCTCAAAAAGACAGATACCTGTACCATGTGGCAGGTGCATGATCGCTTTGCAGGCATGGAATATGTGGAATGCTGGGGACAGTTTGATAATGGTTACTATTTCCTGATTCGTTCTCCTCTGGAAAGTATTAAGGAAAGTGCATCTATTTCCAACAGTTTTTACTTCATTGTAGGAATAATCATAATTGTGGTCAGCGGTATTGTGATTCTTGTGATGACAAATCGTATTACCCGCCCGATCAGTGAACTGACCAAATTATCAGAGAAGATGTCTGATCTGGATTTTGATGCCAGATATCAAAGCAGGGCAGGTAATGAGATTGATGTACTTGGCGATAACTTTAACAAAATGTCCAGAAAACTTGAGAGCACGATCTCAGAGTTGAAATCGGCTAATAACAAGCTTCAGAAAGACATAGAAGATAAGATTAAAATTGATGAGATGCGTAAGGAATTTCTTGATAATGTTTCTCATGAGCTGAAAACTCCTATTGCATTGATCCAGGGATATGCAGAGGGGCTGAATGAAAATATTTCCGATGATCCGGAAAGCAGGGAATTTTACTGTGAAGTTATTATGGATGAGGCTTCAAAGATGAACAAGCTGGTCAAAAACCTGCTGACGCTGAATCAGCTGGAGTCCGGTAAAGATGCCCCGGTGATGGAAAGATTTGACATTGTATCTCTGATCAGGGGTGTACTTGGTTCTATGCATATTATGATCGAACAGAAAGAAGCAACTGTGATTTTTGAAGAAACAGAACCTGTATATGTATGGGCGGATGAGTTTAAGATTGAAGAGGTTGTGACCAATTATACAAGCAATGCACTGAACCATCTGGACGGAGAACGAAAAGTAGAAATTAAGGTTCTTCAGGAAGAGGACTGTGTGAAAGTAACCGTATTTAATACAGGTACTCCGATTCCAGAAGAGGATATCCCAAATCTCTGGAATAAATTCTACAAAGTAGATAAGGCCCGGACAAGAGAATATGGCGGAAGTGGTATCGGACTTTCAATTGTTAAGGCAATCATTGAGAGTATGAACCAGAAATATGGGGTATGCAATTATGATAATGGCGTGGAGTTCTGGTTCACTCTGGATTGCAGGCAGTGATAAGATATCCGGGTATTGTGAACGTAGTGAGAAGAGTGTTACTGTGAATGGAGTGAACAGTAACCGGTAGTATGACCGGAATAAAAACAGACAGAAGCAAAGAAAGCACTTTGCAACTGTCTGTTTTTGGGTTATACTGTATTGGAGCGTTTTGATCGGATATTTTATTCCGGTCTGACATGTGATCCGGAAAGCCTTCGGATTACCATAATGAGGAAAACAGATAATGACATCAGGAGGATAACATGATTGCAATAATTGACTATGATGCCGGAAATATTAAAAGTGTAGAAAAAGCACTTCATTATCTTGGGGAAGAAACAACAGTAACCCGCGATCCGCAGACTTTGTTAAATGCGGATAAAGTAATCCTGCCGGGCGTGGGAAGCTTTGGACGGGCGATGGAGAATCTTCATACATACGGACTTGTACCTGTGATCCATGAGATTGTAGAGAAGAAGACGCCATTTCTTGGAATCTGCCTGGGACTTCAGCTCCTTTTTGAAAGCAGCGAGGAGACACCGGGGGTGGAAGGCCTTGGAATCCTGAAAGGGAAAATTGTTAAGATTCCGCCTGCGCCGGGGCTTAAGATTCCACATATGGGATGGAATTCCCTGCATTTTCAGAATAATGGCAGACTGTTTCAGGGAATCCCGGAACAGACCTATGTATATTTTGTGCATTCCTATTATCTGCAGGCAGAGGAGCCTGAGATTGTAAAGGCTACTACAGAATACAGCACCTGTATTCATGCTTCCGTAGAAAAGGACAATGTATTTGCCTGCCAGTTCCATCCGGAAAAGAGCAGCAAATGGGGACTGAAGATACTTGAAAATTTTGCTGCTGTGGGAAAAGACGGCAATACTGAGAAGGAGGGAAAATAAGATGTTTACAAAGAGAATTATTCCCTGCCTGGATGTAAATAACGGACGTGTGGTAAAGGGCGTAAATTTTGTGCAGCTTCGCGATGCGGGTGATCCGGTGGAGATTGCCAAAGCCTATGATGCAGCAGGAGCAGATGAACTGGTGTTTCTCGATATTACAGCATCCTGCGAACAGAGAGATACGGTAGTTGACATGGTAAGACGGGTTGCTGCCAATGTATTTATCCCGTTTACAGTAGGCGGCGGTATCCGTACTGTAGATGATTTCAAGAAACTGCTGAGAGAAGGAGCAGATAAGATTTCCGTAAATTCTGCAGCAATTGACAGACCGGAACTGATCAGTGAGGCGGCTGACAAGTTTGGAAGCCAGTGCGTAGTTGTGGCTATTGATGCCAAGCGCAGAGAAGACGGCGGATGGAATATTTACAAACATGGCGGAAGATTAGATACAGGGATTGATGCCATAGAGTGGGCAAAGAAAGTGGAAGCTCTGGGTGCAGGGGAAATCCTTCTTACCAGTATGGACTGTGACGGTACAAAAGCAGGATATGATCTGGCTCTTACCAGAGCAATTGCTGATGCTGTCTCCATTCCTGTGATCGCATCAGGCGGTGCAGGTACACTGGAGCATTTTTATGATGCACTGACCGAAGGGGGAGCAGATGCTGCACTGGCTGCGTCTTTGTTCCATTATAAAGAACTGGAGATTTCTCAGGTGAAGGATTATCTGTCTGACAGGGGAATTTCTGTCAGACGATGACCACGAAAAATATAAGAGGTGAAGGATAAGGTATGTCAGCAATTTCAGGTGACTGGCTGGAAGCCCTGAAGGGGGAGTTTCACCAGCCGTATTATGCGAAATTATATAAAACGGTGATGACAGAATATCAGACCAGGAAGATTTTTCCTCCTGCGGATGATCTGTTTAATGCATTTCATTTTACACCGTTGAATGAAGTGAAGGTAGTGATTCTGGGTCAGGATCCCTATCATAATGACGGGCAGGCTCATGGGCTTTGTTTTTCCGTAAAGAGAGGAGTGGAGACGCCACCGTCCCTGGTGAATATTTATCAGGAGCTTCATGATGACTGTGGATGCTATATCCCCAATAACGGCTATCTGGAGAAGTGGGCGAAGCAGGGAGTGCTTCTTCTGAACACAGTTCTGACTGTACGCGCCCATCAGGCAAATTCACACAGGGGGATCGGCTGGGAGCAGTTTACGGATGCTGCGATCCAGGTTCTGAATGAGCAGGACCGTCCTATTGTATTTCTGCTATGGGGACGTCCGGCGCAGATGAAAAAATCCATGCTGAATAATCCGAAGCATCTGATTCTGGAGGCACCTCATCCAAGTCCTCTGTCTGCTTACAGGGGATTTTTCGGATGTAAACATTTCAGTAAAACAAACGAATTTCTTGTTGCCAATGGTCTGGAACCAATCGACTGGCAGATAGAAAATATATAAGAAAAGAGGTAATGTGTAGTCAGGTAAAAGACACACAGTGATAACATGAATCAGAAAAACAATTTAGTAAAAAATGCATCCTTTCTGATGATTGCAGCTATGATCTCCAAGGTGATCGGTCTTCTGTACAAGAGTCCCCTTTCCAATATTATCGGAAGCCTTGGAATGGGCTATACAAGTCTTGCACAGAATGCCTATATGATCCTTCTGATGATCGCATCCTTTAGTATTCCACAGGCGGTATCCAAGCTGATCTCCGAGCGTATTGCTCTGAAGGATTACAGAAATGCACATAAGTTCTTTAAGGGTGCCATGATCTATGCCATGGTGATTGGCGGAGTGGTCGGTTTATTCTGTCTCTTTGGAGCAGGGCTGATCATCCCTCAGAATCAGAAGGATGCAATTCCGGCACTTCAGATCCTGGCTCCGACGATTTTTTTGTCCGGTATTCTTGGGGTATTCAGAGGATATTTTCAGGCATACAGAAATATGATGCCAACATCTATCTCCCAGATCATTGAGCAGGTATTTAATGCGGCAGTCAGTCTTCTGGCAGCCTGGGGATTCATCAATGCATTCTCAGATGGAACAGAGAACAGCATTGCAAAATGGGGGGCAGCAGGTTCCACAGTAGGAACCGGAGCCGGAGTGGTGACTGCATTGGCATTCATGCTTCTGGTATATGGTGTGAACCGCAGAAAAATCCTGCACCGGGTAGAGAAGGACCACAGACATCAGGAAGAGTCCTACAAAGAGATTTTTCGTGTGATTATCCTGGTTGTTTCGCCGATCATTCTCAGCGCCTTTGTTTATAATGTAAATGCTTATATCAATGGGTATCTTTTCTCGGATATTCTGGGAAGAAGAGGTGGAGATGCGGCACAGATTGGTATTTTATATGCAGAGTATGCTACTTACTTTATGACAATTATTAATATTCCTCTGACGCTGTCCAGTACGGCACCTACTTCCATGATTCCGGAGGTTTCCGCCCTGTATGCCACCGGAGACATTGAAGCGACCAGAGAGTGCATTGACCAGACCGTACAGCTTTCTATGGTAGTTTCTGCCCCATGTGCCATGGGACTGGCAGTGCTTGCACAGCCGATTGTATTTTTGCTTTACGGAAATTCCACAGGACTGGCAGCCAACCTGCTGATCCTTGGTTCTTTTTCGATCCTGCTCAATGGAATGTCAAATATTTCCAATGGAGTTCTGCAGGCAATCGGACAGCAGAGGATTCCGGTGATTACGGCTGCAATCGCACTGGTTGTGGATATTGTGGTAGTGGTAGTGCTGCTGTTTACTACAAACCTTGGAGTTTATGCACTGCTGATCGCAATGGTGATCTATTCTGTGGTTGTATGTGTGTTAAATGACAGAGCCATGAAGAAATATCTGCAGTATAAGAATCCATGGAAAGAAGGATATCTGTATCCTGTTCTTGCATCTGTTCCCATGGGAATTGTTGCAGGCTGTATCTGCTATGGA
>OHRE01000816.1_pt1 | contig 14084 bp, 7 predicted proteins | sample 1578411 | NCBI WGS metagenome assembly OHRE01 (sample SAMEA3879566, study PRJEB24766) | human gut metagenome | biome: human-associated habitat; feature: feces | place: USA | collected 1985/1987 | reverse complement strand
CCGAGAAGATATGACCTTGCCAAAGTAGGACGTTATAAATTTAATAAGAAGCTTCATTTCAATAAACGTATCGTAGGCCACAAGCTTTCTCAGGATGTTGTTGATACAACAACAGGAGAGATCCTTGCTGAGGCTGAGACACTTGTTACAAAAGAGCTTGCTGATACATTACAGAATTCCGCAGTTCCGTATGTGTGGATCCAGGGTGAGGAGAGAGAGATCAAAGTCCTTTCCAGCCTTATGGTTGATATCCGTCACTATCTGCCGGAGCTTGAGGATCCGAAGTCCCTGGGTGTTACAGAATTAGTATACTACCCGGTACTCGAAAAAATTCTGGAAGAAAATGACACATTTGAGGACAGATGTGATGCGATCAAACGTGATATCCACGACCTGATCCCGAAACACATCACCAAGGAAGATATCCTTGCGTCCATCAACTACAATATGCATCTGGAGTACGGCCTTGGAAACGATGATGATATCGACCACCTGGGCAACCGTCGCATCCGTGCTGTCGGTGAGCTGCTTCAGAACCAGTACCGCATCGGTCTTTCCAGACTTGAGCGTGTGGTACGTGAGAGAATGACAACACAGGATACAGAGAGTATTTCTCCGCAGTCCCTGATCAATATCAAACCGGTTACAGCTGCAATCAAAGAGTTCTTCGGATCTTCCCAGCTGTCCCAGTTCATGGATCAGAATAACCCGCTTGGAGAGCTGACGCACAAGAGACGTCTTTCCGCCCTTGGACCTGGCGGTCTGTCCCGTGACCGTGCCGGATTCGAGGTTCGAGACGTACACTACTCCCATTACGGAAGAATGTGCCCGATCGAGACTCCTGAGGGACCGAACATCGGTCTGATCAACTCTCTGGCATCGTATGCGCGCATCAACGAGTATGGCTTCGTTGAGGCTCCATACAGAAGAATTGACAAATCAGATCCGAAAAATCCGCGTGTTACCGACGAAGTAGTCTACATGACCGCAGATGAAGAGGATAATTACCATGTAGCACAGGCAAATGAGCCGCTGGATGCAGAAGGACACTTCCTCAACAAGAACGTTTCCGGACGTTATCTGGATGAGACCCAGTCCTACGAGCCGCACATGTTTGATTACATGGACGTGTCTCCGAAGATGGTATTCTCCGTTGCTACGGCGCTGATCCCGTTCCTTCAGAACGACGATGCGAACCGTGCGCTGATGGGATCCAACATGCAGCGTCAGGCCGTACCGCTGATGATCACCGATGCTCCTGTTGTAGGAACCGGTATCGAAGCAAAAGCAGCCGTAGACTCCGGTGTCTGCGTCGTTGCAAAAAAAGCAGGAACCATTTCCTATTCCTGCTCCAACGAGATCCGCATGAACAATGATGACGGAACAAAAGATGTTTACCATCTGACCAAATTCATGCGAAGCAACCAGAGCAACTGCTACAACCAGAAACCGATCGTATTTAAAGGTGACCATGTAGAGGCCGGCGAAGTAATCGCAGACGGTCCGTCTACCTACCAGGGCGAGCTTGCTCTTGGTAAAAACCCGCTGATCGGATTTATGACCTGGGAAGGATATAACTACGAGGACGCCGTACTCTTAAGCGAGCGTCTGGTACAGGATGATGTTTACACTTCCATCCACATCGAGGAGTACGAGGCAGAGGCCCGTGACACCAAGCTTGGACCGGAAGAGATCACAAAAGACGTTCCGGGCGTCGGCGATGAAGCCTTAAAAGACCTGGACGAGCGTGGAATCATCCGCATCGGTGCAGAGGTACGTGCCGGTGATATTCTGGTCGGAAAAGTAACTCCGAAGGGAGAAACCGAGCTGACCGCAGAGGAGCGTCTGCTCCGTGCCATCTTTGGCGAGAAAGCAAGAGAAGTACGTGATACTTCCCTGAAAGTACCGCACGGTGAGTATGGTATCATCGTGGACGCCAAAGTATTTACCCGTGAAAACGGCGACGAACTTTCTCCTGGAGTAAACCAGGCAGTCCGCATCTACATCGCACAGAAGAGAAAAATCTCTGTCGGCGATAAGATGGCTGGTCGTCACGGAAACAAGGGTGTCGTTTCCCGTGTACTTCCGGTAGAGGATATGCCGTTCCTGCCGAACGGACGTCCGCTGGACATCGTGCTGAATCCTCTGGGTGTGCCGTCCCGTATGAACATCGGACAGGTGCTGGAGATCCACCTGAGCCTTGCAGCAGCAGCACTTGGATTTAACGTATCCACCCCGATTTTCGACGGCGCAAACGAGAAAGATATTCAGGATACCCTGGAACTGGCAAACGATTATGTAAACATGGAATGGGATGCATTCTCCGAGAAATATAAAGATATTCTGCTTCCGGAAGTATATCAGTATCTGGAAGAGCATCTGGATCACAGAGAACTGTGGAAGGGTGTTGATATCGCAAGAGACGGTAAGGTACAGCTCCGCGACGGACGTACCGGTGAGCCGTTCGATGGAAGAACGACAATCGGACACATGCATTACCTGAAACTGCATCACCTGGTAGACGATAAGATTCATGCCCGTTCTACCGGCCCATACTCCCTCGTTACACAGCAGCCTCTGGGTGGTAAAGCTCAGTTCGGTGGACAGCGTTTCGGAGAGATGGAGGTTTGGGCTCTTGAGGCTTATGGTGCTTCCTATACTCTGCAGGAAATTCTGACTGTAAAATCCGATGATGTAATCGGACGTGTTAAGACTTATGAAGCGATTATTAAGGGCGAGAATATTCCGGAGCCTGGTATTCCGGAATCCTTCAAAGTATTGTTGAAAGAGCTGCAGTCCCTGGCACTCGATGTCCGCGTACTGCGTGATGACAATACCGAAGTTAAAATTATGGAATCAGTTGATTACGGTGATACCAACCTGAACCACATCATCGAGGGAGACCGTTACTCTGACAGAGAGGACGAGAGATTTGGTGACTATGGATTCTCCAAGAAAGAATTTGACGGAGAAGAAATGGTAGATGTGGAAGAGGATGAAGAAGAAGACTCTTATCTTGATCTGGATGAAAGTTCAGATGATGACATGTAACTTGTAGATCTTCGCTTTGCGAGGAAAGGGGTAATCAAATGCCAGAAACAGCAAAAAAAGAAAATTACCAGATGAGCTTTGATGCCATCAAAATAGGACTTGCCTCCCCGGAGAAAATCCGGGAGTGGTCCCATGGCGAGGTAAAAAAACCGGAGACCATCAACTACAGAACGCTGAAACCGGAAAAAGACGGTCTGTTCTGTGAAAGAATCTTCGGACCAAGCAAAGACTGGGAGTGCCATTGCGGTAAATATAAGAAAATTCGCTACAAAGGCGTAATCTGCGACCGATGCGGCGTAGAAGTAACAAAATCCAGTGTGCGCCGTGAGCGTATGGGACACATTGAGCTGGCAGCTCCGGTATCCCACATCTGGTATTTCAAAGGAATTCCGTCCCGTATGGGACTGATCCTGGATCTGTCTCCGAGAACTCTGGAGAAGGTTCTGTATTTCGCAAACTACATCGTTCTTGATGCAGGCGATACCAAATTACAGTACAAACAGGTTCTGACCGAGAAAGAATACCAGGATGCCAGAGAGGAGTTCGGAAACAGCTTCCGTGCAGGTATGGGTGCGGAATCCATCAAAGAGCTTCTGATGGCAATCGATCTGGAAAAAGAGTCTGCTGAATTAAAGGCAGGTCTTAAAGATTCTACCGGACAGAAGAGAGCCCGCATCATCAAGAGACTTGAGGTTGTTGAGGCATTCCGTGAGTCCGGAAACCGTCCGGAGTGGATGATTCTTGATGCGGTTCCGGTTATTCCGCCGGATCTGCGTCCTATGGTACAGCTTGACGGAGGACGTTTTGCAACATCCGACCTGAATGATCTGTACCGCCGTATCATCAACCGTAACAACCGTCTGAAGAGACTGCTGGAGCTCGGTGCACCGGATATCATCGTGCGCAACGAGAAACGTATGCTCCAGGAGGCAGTTGATGCCCTGATCGACAACGGCCGCCGCGGCCGTCCGGTCACCGGCCCCAACAACCGCGCCCTGAAGAGCCTTTCCGATCTGCTGAAGGGCAAGCAGGGCCGCTTCCGCCAGAACCTGCTGGGCAAGCGTGTTGACTACTCCGGCCGTTCTGTTATCGTCGTCGGCCCTGAGCTGAAGATGGATCAGTGCGGTCTGCCCAAGGAGATGGCTCTGGAGCTGTTCAAGCCCTTCGTGATGAAGGATCTGGTCGAGAAGGGTGTTGCCAACAACATCAAGTCTGCCCGTAAGATGGTCGAGCGTGCAAAGCCCGAGGTCTGGGACAGCCTGGAGACCGTGATCAAGGGCCACCCGGTCCTGCTGAACCGTGCTCCTACCCTGCACCGTCTGGGCATTCAGGCCTTCAACCCCGTGCTGGTCGAGGGCCGTGCCATCAAGCTGCACCCTCTGGTCTGCACCCCCTTCAACGCTGACTTTGACGGCGACCAGATGGCTGTCCATGTACCTCTTTCGGCAGAGGCACAGGCAGAAGCAAGATTCCTTATGCTCGCAGCAGGCAACCTTCTCAAGCCTTCTGACGGTCAGCCTGTTACAGTTCCTACACAGGATATGATCCTCGGTTCTTACTACCTTACACTTGATAAGGACGGTGAGAGAGGCGAAGGAAAGGTATTCCGTGATGTTGATGAGGTTATGATGGCTTATCAGACAGGCGTCATCGAGCTTCACTCAAAAATCAAGGTTCGCCGTGAGCTTGAAATTGACGGAAAAATCGAATCCGGTATTGTAGACACAACAATCGGTAAGATTATCTTTAACAATCCTATTCCTCAGGATCTCGGCTTTATCGACAGAAGTATCCCCGAAAACAGATTCAAGTTTGAGGTTGACTTCCTCGTTGGCAAGTCGGGTCTTAAGAAGATTATTGATAAATGTATTAAAATTCACGGTCCGGTAAGAACAAGCGTTGTTCTTGACCACATTAAGGCACAGGGCTATAAGTATTCTACAAAGGGTGCTATTACCGTTGCCGTTTGTGACGCAGTTATTCCTCCTCAGAAGAAGGCGATTATTGCCGAGGCAGAGAAGGAAGTTGATGTTATTCGTGATGAGTTTATGATGGGTCTTCGTTCAAACGAGGAGCGTTACGAAGAAGTTCTTCGTATCTGGGAAAAGGCTACTAACGATGTAACCGACGCCCTCCAGAAAAACCTTGACCGCTACAACCCAATCTTCATGATGGCTGACTCAGGTGCCCGTGGTAGTATGAGCCAGATCAGACAGCTTGCAGGTATGCGTGGCCTTATCGCCAATACATCAGGTAAAACAATCGAAATTCCTATCAGAGCTAACTACCGTGAAGGCCTTAACATCTTGGAGTACTTTATTTCATCTCGTGGTGCTCGTAAAGGTCTTGCCGATACAGCTCTTCGTACAGCCGACTCAGGTTACCTTACCCGTCGTCTTGTTGATGTATCACAGGAAGTTATTATCCGTGAAGAGGACTGCGGTACTACAGAAGGTCTTGAAATCTTTGACATCAAAGCAGGCGAATCAAATGTTATCGAAGGACTCCACGAACGTCTTATCGGAAGATATCTCCTTGATGACTTCTGCGATTCTAACGGTAATGTTCTTGTTTCAAAGGATGTTATGATGGGCGACAAAGAGGCTGACATCATCGTTAATTCGGGTGTTGACCACATCAAGATTCGTTCGGTACTTGAATGTCGTGCAAAACACGGTGCTTGCCGTAAGTGCTACGGTTCTAACCTTGCCAACCGTCAGCCTGTTACTGTCGGTGAGGCTGTCGGTATTATTGCCGCTCAGTCAATCGGTGAGCCGGGTACACAGCTTACAATGAGAACATTCCATACCGGCGGTGTTGCATCTGCCGAAGATATCACACAGGGTCTTCCGAGAGTTGAAGAGCTTTTCGAGGCTCGTAAACCAAAGAGCCTTGCAATCATCAGTGAAATCGACGGTGATGTTCGTTTTGAAGAAATCAAAAACGCAAAGCACGCTGTTATCTTTAACAAGGAAACAGGCGAAGAAAGAGCTTACCTCATTCCTTTCGGTTTCCGTGTAAAGGTATTTGACGGCGACCACATCAAAAAGGGTGACAAGATTACCGATGGTGCTGTTAATCCGCACGATATACTCGATATTCTCGGACCCGAGGCAGTCATGAACTACCTTATTTCGGAAGTACAGAGTACCTACCGTTTACAGGGTGTTGAAATCAACGATAAGCACATTGAAGTTATCGTTCGTCAGATGATGCGTAAGGTTAAGGTTGAGGACGCAGGCGACACAGGCTTTATGTCAGGTCAGACCTACGACAAGAACGAAGTTCTTTATGAGAATGAGCAGATTAAAAAGCGTATTGCCAACGGTGAAGAAGGTCTTCGTGAGGCAACATTCACTCAGCTCCTCCTCGGTATCACAAAGGCCGCTCTTGCAACAGACAGCTTCCTTTCAGCCGCATCATTCCAGGAAACAACAAGAGTTCTTACAGATGCCGCTATCAAGGGTAAGGTTGATCCGCTCGTCGGTCTTAAAGAGAATGTTATCCTCGGTAAGATTATCCCTGCAGGTACAGGTATGCAGAGATATGCAGATGTTCAGCTTGAGAGTAATTCTGAGGCAGAAATCGTTGAGAATGACGATACAGACGATGTTATCGTTGCTCTTGAAGACGATGAAATTATGGACTTCTGATTTAACTGAAAACATATAATGTATAAAAAAACCACGGTATGTGCCAAATGGTACATACCGTGTATTTTTTTCGTTTGCAAACTGTCTGCCCGACCGCAATTTTCAATTTTCCATTTTCAACTTTCAATTTAAAAAACTTTCGCTCTGGCATAATATGTTTTTTCAATAATATACTGTTTACACTAACAGGGAACGGCGGCATGCCGTATCACAAATAAAAAAGTCGGGAAACAGAAATTTTGCATTGAAAATCTGCTACCCGACTTTAATTTTTAATTTGTAACTATTTTCTGCCGAGAATGTAATCTGTGGAAACTTTGTACAAATCAGCCAGTTTAATTAAATGTTCAACAGGAATTGACTGAAATCCTCTTTCGTAGCGTGAATAGACCGTCTGCTGAATTCCTAAATATTCGGCAACTTCACTTTGTTTCATATCATGATCTTCTCGCAAATCACGCAGTCTTTTAAAATACATATTATCACCCTGTATAGTATCTATCGGTACTATTGACTTTATCATAAATGGGTGATATAATGATTTTATAGTACTTAAAAGTACTAAAGCATTTAACTTAAAAGCACGCCGCAGTTTCAAGTGAGCAAACTGCGGCGTGCTTGAATTTTAGGTTATAAAATTCTCAAAATGTACATTAAATGACCCTCCGAAATCATCGGAAGGGTAAATCTTTTATGATTTTATCTGTTTAAGCCCGATTTTCTTTTGTCAAGATAATCCTGAAGAATTATTGTGGCGGCAACCTCGTCAACGACATTTTTACGCTTTTTTCCTCTTGTATTTGTGGTGTTGAGAAAATTGTGAGCCGTAATTGTTGTTCCACGCTCATCCTGCATAACGCATTCAATGCCTGTTTCATTGCTCAGATTTTCGGCAAACGCTCTGGCATTCTGTGCGCTTTCGCCCTCACTGCCGTCCATATTTTTCGGAAGCCCCACAACAATAAGCTCGGCTTTTGTTTCTTTGGCTGTATTTGACACCTTTTCAAGCAACTGTTTCGGTGACTTTTCAAAAATAACCGTATATGGCGACGCTAAAAACTCGGTTTTGTCGCATACGGCAATGCCTGTGCGTGCTTTTCCGAGGTCAACTGACATTATAATCATTTTGTTTGTCCTTTCACTTTGGTTTACTCCATTATAATGCAAAATCAGAATTTTAACAACGGCTTTTTTTAATGTTGAACAATCTTTTGCGTAATTACTTTATTAAGTTTTTTCAAAGCTTTATTTCTACAAAAGAATATAAAAATTCTCATTCACAAAAAGACAAAACTGTTACCCATAATATCCTATAATAAAAATACAAAAAGAAGTAAATCATTAAAGGGATGTTGATTTTTATGGAAGCAAAAACTACTTTGGCTCGCAGACAGGATGCTGTTCAGGGCGATTTTATGCGGAAAATGCTCACAAACGCAGGTTGTCTGCTCTGCGGAATTTTGGTGTCACGGGGAGCGGTTCTCGGAAGTCTTGCACCGTTCGGGGCGTCATTTGCGGCGGCAGTTCCGAGAAAGTATCTTTTGTCATCACTCTTAGGCACGGCATTCGGCTATGTCCTGCTCAAACCCTCGGACAGCTTTCGTTACCTTGCCGTTGTGGCGGCAATAGGCGGTCTGCGGTGGCTGCTCGGCGATCTTGACAAGGTTACAAAAAGCAAGGTTTTTGCTCCGCTTGTGGCATTTGTTCCGATTTTTGCAACGGGCGTTTCGTTGCTTTTCGTAAGCACAAGCACGCTGACAACCTTTGCCGATTGCGTAACCGAGGCGGTAATTGCAGGTGCGGCGGCATATTTTATCAGCACGGCATTGCACCTTGCAGGCGACAACAGAAGTTTTGAAGTTTTTTCGCAACAGGAAACCGCAAGCGTGGTTATGTCGGGGTGTATCCTGATTCTGGCTTTCGGCAGTATTGCGTGGCAGAATATCTCGCTCGGCAGAATTATTGCAATGCTCGTCATTTTGCTCTGTTCACGCTACGGATCGGTTACGGGCGGTGCAATCAGCGGAATTTCAACAGGGGCGATTTTCAGCATTGCGTCAAGGGAGAACGGCTACATCTGCGGCGGTTTTGCATTCGGAGGACTTATGGCGGGGCTTTTTTCACAGCTCGGAAAATTGGGCTGTGCGATTGCCTTTGTAATCTCAAACGGTGTGATGTGCCTTGCGTTCGGTTCGCAGTTCGGAACACCGTCTGGTGTGCTTGTTGAAAGCCTTGCCGCAAGTGCGGTGTTTATGGTTCTTCCGAAAGAGGTCGGCAATGTGATTTCGCCCGTGTTTTCAAGCGACAAAAACACATCGCTCGGAGAGGCTCTGCGAAAAAATATTGTTATGCGACTCGACTTTGCCTCAAAGGCAGTCGGCAATGTGAAAAACGATGTTTCAAAGGTTTCTGAAAAGATGAAAAAGCTCTATTCGCCCACATTTGACGCTGTTTGTGAGGGTACAAGAAATGAAGTCTGCGAAACCTGCGGACTGAAAATGTACTGCTATGAACACAAGGGCGGTGTCACCCGTGACGATTTTGCAAGGCTTGAAGAGTATCTTGAATCGAACGGCACAATAGGCGAAAGAGATGTTGAAAAATCTTTCGTAAAAAACTGCTGTAAAAAAGGCGAAATTGCCCGTTCAATGAACGCAAACTACCGTGAATATCAGTCGGCGCTTGAGGCACAACAAAGGATTACCGATGTGCGGAGCGTTGTTGCAGGGCAGTTTTCCGGAATCGGCGATATTCTCCACGATTTGGCTGATGAATTTCGCAACACAATGCGGTGCGATAACGAATCTGCACAACGGATAATCAGCGCCCTCACAAGCCTCGGTGCAATTGTTGAGGAGTGCATCTGCCTTGTGTCAAACGGCGGAAGAATGAGCGTGGAACTTACGCTCTCGAATAAGTCCGAAAAGCTTTCTAAGGGCGAGGTTATGCGTGAGATTTCACGCTGTTGCGGAAGAAGATTTGACCTTCCGACAATCAGCCGTGAGGGCAACAGAATCCGTATTGCAATGTGCGAAATGCCCGTGTTTGATGTTGAAATCGGAAGCGACCAGCACACCGCCGACAACGGTAAGCTCTGCGGTGACTGCATAAATTATTTCAATGACGGTTTCGGCAAAACATATGCGCTCGTGTGTGACGGTATGGGTACGGGCGGCAGAGCTGCCGTTGACGGCAATATGGCGGCGTCTGTTATGACAAGACTGCTAAGGGCGGGACTTTCAGCCGACAGCTGTTTGCAGATTGTGAACTCAGCCCTCATGGTGAAAAGTGAGGACGAATCGCTTTCAACGGTTGATGTCACAAGTGTTGACCTCTACACCGGCAAAACCACTTTTAAAAAAGCAGGCGCACCCGTAACATTTGTAAAGAAAAACGGCAGGGTAATGGTTCGTGAAATGCCGTCGCTCCCTGCAGGAATTCTAAACGGTATAAAATTTTCAACCGACACGGTAAATCTGACAACGGGGGATATGATTGTTATGGTATCAGACGGTGTAATTACGGGCGATGACAAATGGCTCGAAAAGCTTATTCGCACATGGAATGAGGGCAGTACCCAGGATCTTGCAAAGGCTGTTGTTGACGAGGCGGTAAAGCACCGTAAGGCCGACCGTGAGGACGATGTCACCGCCGTTGCAATCAGAATTACGGAGAACGGACATTGATTCAAATTAAGTTAAAAATTGAAAAACGGAAAATATAGCGAGGTTAATGGGACACACGCAAGTAAAGACACAGAATTTATGTAAAACAAATTTAGTAAATGTCACAAACCCGTAGGGGCGTTCATTGGACGCCCGCACGGCGAGCCGCCGTTCCCAATTCGTGTAGATAGTTTGTAATGTTAAAAAATATTTATGCCCGAGCGTAGTATTGTAACTGTTTGTATAAACAGTAGGGGCGTTCATTGGACGCCCGCCTTGATGATACTGTTTGCTTATTCACATAATTTTTGATGTGATGAAAATTGTGCATTCAATTTTGCACGCAATGCGTGCAATCGTGTGCAACGCACACGAAGGGGAGAACACGGTCCTCCACTACATTTTAATACCTACACAAAGAAACAGGCTGTACAAAATTGCGTACAGCCTGTTGTTTTAATTGTCTATTGAATAATATTTTACATCAATTTTCGGCAAGGATACTTTACTTCCTAAAACGCTTTCATAAGAGTACAAGCCGTCACATTCACCCCAAATTGTGATGATGTCATCTTCAAGAATTCTGTCCGATTCCTCCGGAACTTCGCAAAGACCACGGCGTGTCGCAGGCACAGCTTGCAGAGCTTTTGGGCGTGTCACACTATACGATATCATCATACGAATGTAACCGCAGTGATCCAGATGATAATTCAAAAATAATCATTGCAAAACTTTTTGATGTGTCGGTTGACTATCTCATCGGTCTGATTGACGAACCGCTCTCGTTTAACCGCAATATTCGCTCTGTTTCTCTTCCACAGTCATTTACAAAAGAGGAATGTGGCGATGTGCTTGACTATATAAAGTATCTCGAATTCAAAAAGAGTAAAATTAATGAATAAAAACAACCCTTATCCGCTTGTGAGATAAGGGTTGTTTTGGAATTTGTTGGTGTTAATGGATTTCATAAAAGAACTTGAATAGGATATAATATGTTTGAAATTTATTATTGGGGAACGAATTAGGCTTTAAAATGCAAAAATGTTCCCCAAGGTGCATTGACTGTTGGGGAGAATTATATTATACTTTTACAAGAGAATGTACCCCAAAGGAGAATTATAATGGCCGCAAAATACAATGAAATACAAGAGTTACTAAGAAGCCGTGCTGACCTTAATGCAAGGTTAAATTTAATGCCGTATGACGGAACTCCCGAAATTAAGGAACGAGGTAATGAAAAATATCTTTATGTGAGAAAGCGTGTTGCAGGAAAACAGACATCAACTTATGTAGGTGCATATACGGAAGAATTATATAATTTGCTCCTCCGCAATGCCAGAGAAGCCCGTGAAATCAGGAAAGAACTTCGCAGTATAGATAAACAACTTGCAAATGCGGGATATTCAGAAGATGAACTTTCTTCTGATGTTATAAACAATATTGCGTTTGCCCGTGCAAATATGAAAATGAATATATATGATCAGGCTGTTCTTGAGGGTGTTGCTACATCATTCCCACAAACTGAAGAAATCATAGATAACGGTAAAATTTCTGGTGTGACTGCAACAGATGTTCAGAAAATTTTGAATTTAAAACACGCATGGGAATTTATTTTGGATCGTGATGTAATAGCAAGTCGTTCCGATTACTATATGCTCAGCCATATAGCAAGAGTTGTTAATGAAGGATTTTTTGCGGAAGGCGGAAGAATTAGAGGAGTTCCGGTTACTATCGGAGGTTCTTCATATGTTCCACCGTTGCCTAATGAGTTGGATGTAAAAGAAAAAATCCGTGAAATTATAGAAGAAAGTGATGAAGTTATCAATACGGCAATTAAGTTGTGCCTTTATTGTATGAAAACACAAATATTTCTTGACGGTAACAAGCGTGCCTCTGTAATTTTTGCAAATCACTATCTTATTTCACACGGTGGCGGATTTTTGGTGATTCCTGAAAAGGAAGTGCCTGAATTTAAAAGACTGCTTGTAAAATACTATGAGGGTGAAGATATAACCGTAATTGCAGATTTTATGAAAAAGTATTGTTGGAAAAAGATAGAGTAAAAACAAAAAAAGAAAGTACCCGTTGGGACACCCTCCGTAAGGAAGGTGCCCCGGGGCGGCTCTTGTATCTCAGGTTAATAAGTTTTCGGAAACGGTGTAACCCTTGTGGCTATGCCGTTTTCTCTTTGTTACGCTCGGTAAGGTGCTGCTGGAAGGCTTCTTCCATCTCCTCTGGGGTCAGCTCGTGGAGGATGCCCACGCCGCTGTAATAGATGTCCAAAAGCTGCACTCGTTTGCCGTCAAGGTATCTGGGTGCATACACCACGATTCTGTCCACAAATTCGTGGATCAGCTCCGGAGTCAGAGCTTTCAGCTCCGTGATTTGCTTCACCTTCTGAATGAACCGCTGCAAGCTCTCGGTCTTATCCGTTTCGGTTTCCAGATATGCCTGCATCTCCGGGATGGCAGCCTTCAGCGTTTTTTGCTCCTCCTCGTAAGACAGAGATAATGTGGCGTAGCGCTCGTCAGATAGCTTTCCGCTGGCGTTGTCCTCGTAGATTTTCTGGATCAGGGTGTCAATCTCCGTGATGCGCTTCTTTGCCTTGCTCAACTCCCGGCGCTTGGCGGCAAGCTGTTTCTTCTTGTCCTCCGTGTAACAGTACATCTGCTTGCGGGCGAATTCCTTTTCAAACACCTGCACATTCAAAAGGATGCGCTGCATACTCTCCAAGACGATTTGCTCCACCACTTTCTCGCGGATATAGTGGGCGGAACAGACCTCGGAATTCTTGCGGTAGGAGGAGCAGAAGAAATACGCCTGCTCTCGCTTATAGTTGTTGGTGACACTGTAATACAGCTTCTCTCCGCAATCGGCGCAGTACAGCAGTCCCGAAAAGGGACTGACAATGCCGCTTTTCGTGGGCCTGCGGCGGTGCTTGCGAAGCTCCTGCACCAAGGCGAAGGTTTCCCGGTCGATGATGGCAGGATGGGTATCCTTGAAGATTTGCCATTCCTCCGGCGGACGCTCGATTTTCTTCTTGTTCTTGAAGGACTTGGTGGTGCTGCGGAAGTTCACCGTATCGCCGCAGTATTCCTGTTTGCCGAGGATGTCCGCCACGGTGGCAGAACACCAGTTGTAGGGCACAGCAGGCGGCTTGCTGCAATTCCTGCCGATATTGACCCAATGCTCCGTAGGCGTCGGCACCTTGGCCGCTTTCAGCCGTTTGGCGATCTGCGTGGGGCCGAGGCCGTCTATGCACCAAGTGAAAATCTGCCGCACGGTCTTTGCCGCTTCCTCGTCCACGATCCACCCGTTCTTGCTCTCCGGGTCTTTCTGATACCCAAAGGGCGGATTGGTGGTCAGCGGTGCGCCGGACATTCCCTTACTCTTGAACACATTGCGTACCTTCTGGCTGGTGTTCTTGGCGTGCCACTCGTTGAATAAGTCCTGCATCGGGACAAGGTCGCTGATGCCTTTGGCGGTGTCGATGTTGTCCATAATGGCGATGTAGCGGACGCCGAGGCTGTCGAAGCCTTCTTCCAAGAGTTGCCCCACAATGAGGCGGTTACGCCCCAAGCGGGAGTGATCCTTGACGATCAAGGTACCGATGAGGCCCTTTTCCGCCAGCTCCATAATCTCCGTGAACGCCGGTCTTGCGAAAGCTGACGTTAGATAACGATACTTTTGAAAACACTGGAAAATCAAGGTTTTT
>OHRE01000812.1_pt1 | contig 14143 bp, 9 predicted proteins | sample 1578411 | NCBI WGS metagenome assembly OHRE01 (sample SAMEA3879566, study PRJEB24766) | human gut metagenome | biome: human-associated habitat; feature: feces | place: USA | collected 1985/1987 | reverse complement strand
GTGTTTGCACTCGGCAATGTAACAACCTTTCCTGCCTTTATCGACTCCTGCATGCAGTTAGCTCCGGCCGGTTCCACTCCGATAACCTTAATCTTAGGATTGAGAAGCTTAGCAAGTGTTGAAACACCTGTTGCAAGTCCGCCCCCGCCGATTGGAACTAAAATATAGTCAACTGTAGGAAGCTCCTTGATGATTTCCATGGCAATACTTCCCTGACCTGTAGCAACATCAAGATCATTAAACGGATGAACGAATGTATATCCGTTCTCTTCTGCAAGTTTACATGCATATGCGTAAGCATCATCATAAACATCACCATGAAGTACTACGTCTGCTCCAAAGCTTTTTGTACGGTTTACTTTGATCAGCGGTGTAACTGTAGGCATAACAATCGTAGCTTTGCATCCAAACTGTTTTGCTGCAAATGCAACGCCCTGTGCATGATTTCCTGCTGATGCTGTGATCAGTCCACGGCTTCTTTCTTCGTCTGTCAGTGTGCTGATCTTGTAATATGCACCACGGATCTTATAAGCTCCTGTGTGCTGCATATTTTCCGGTTTTAAATAAACCTTTGCTCCTGTCTGTGCACTTAAGTATTCACTGTAAATGAGTTTTGTAGGATTTGTTACCTTTTTTACCAGTTCGCTAGCTTCTTCAAATTTCTCTAATGTCATCATGGTCTTTCTTCCTCTCTGTAAAACAACGCGTTTACGAACTCCTCTGAGTCAAATTTCTGCAAGTCATCAATTGTTTCTCCTACACCGATATATTTTACCGGGATACCAAGTTCAGACTGGATTGCTACTGCAATTCCTCCTTTGGCTGTTCCATCCATCTTTGTCAGAACAATTCCTGTTATATCTGTTACTTCATTGAATTCCTTTGCCTGGGCAAGTGCATTCTGTCCTGTCGTTGCATCCAGCACAACCAGCGTCTCACGAAACGCATCCGGGTACTCTCTGTCAATCACACGATTGATCTTCTTAAGCTCTTCCATCAGGTTCTTCTTGTTGTGAAGTCTTCCTGCCGTATCACAGATCAGCACATCCGCATTTCTGGCTTTTGCCGCTGCGACTGCATCGTACACGATGGACGCCGGATCTGCTCCGTTCTGTCCGCCGATGATATCCACGCCGGCGCGGTGCGCCCACTCCGTGAGCTGCTCGCCTGCCGCTGCACGGAACGTATCTGCTGCCGCAAGAACAACCTTTTTGCCCTGATCTTTCAGAAGGCCGGCCAGCTTTCCGACGGAGGTCGTTTTTCCGACTCCATTGACACCGATCACCAGCACTACCGATTTCCGGTTTTCAAATTCATAGGCTGTATCGCCTACATCCATCTGTTTTTTGATGCTCTCGATCAGAAGCTGTTTGCACTCTGCCGGATCGGTAATGTGCTCTTCTGCCACCCGCTCTTTTAAGTGGTCAATAATTTTGGTCGTTGTATTGATGCCGATATCTCCCATGACGAGAATCTCCTCGATCTCCTCATAAAAATCGTCATCAATATTGGAATAGCCGCTGAAAATAGAATCAATTCCAGCTACAATGCTGTCTCGGGTCTTTGTCAGACCATTGACAAGACGTTTGAAAAAGCCTACTTTCTCCTCCGCCATACCGTTCGCCTCCCTTTATCTTTTCTATCTTACTTCTTTCGTATTGTATCTTATTCGTTTCTATTTGTCCAGTTCTCCCTCGATCAAATCGACAGAAACAAGGGTAGAAACACCCTTCTCCTGCATCGTGATGCCGTACAGACGGTCTGCCGCCGTCATCGTACCGCGCCTGTGGGTGATGACGATGAACTGGGTATTTTTTGTCAGCTTATGCAGATACTGCGCAAAACGCGTTACGTTGGAATCGTCGAGCGCCGCCTCGATCTCGTCAAGTAAACAGAACGGGGACGGCTTCAAGTTCTGGATTGCAAAAAGCAGCGCAATCGCGGTCAGTGCCTTCTCGCCTCCGGAGAGCTGCATCATATTCTGCAGTTTCTTTCCCGGCGGCTGGGAAATGATCTTAATTCCTGCCTCCAGGATATCTGCCTCTTCATCCAGCTCCAGAGTTCCTTTTCCGCCTCCGAACAATTCCTTAAATGCCTTGTCAAATTCCTTCTGGATCTCGCCGAATTTCTCAGAAAACTGTTTCCGCATTCCCTCATCCAGCTCCTGAATGATCTGTTCCAGAGTTTTCTCCGCTGTGACCAGATCCTCATACTGGCCGGACAGAAAGGTGTGTCTTTCTAGAAGTTCCTTATAATCCTCAATAGCATTTACATTTACAGGTCCCAGCTTTCTGATATCATCTTTAATCTGAGCTGCCTGTCGCTTCATCTGCGAAAGATCAGTAAGTTCCTCTTTTCTGTAGGAAACGGCATTATTGGGAGTGATCTCATACTCGGACCACATATAGGCAATCCGCTCTTCCCTGTTCTCCTCCAGCTTGTCCATCTGTCCCTGCAGACGGTAACATTCCTTATCCAGAAGTCCGATCTGACCGGACAGATAATCTCTTTTCTCAAAAAAATCTTTATGCTGAGAAGTTCTGCTCTCTTTCTCCTTCTGCAGATTTTTCAGCTGCATCTGTGCCTGTTCTTCATGAAGGACAGACTCTTCCGACTCTTTTTTCAGCTGGGTGATCATCTCCTGCTTCTTTTCCATCTCTTCACTGCTGTGAGCAAGAGACTGATAAATATCCTCTTTCTCAGTCATAAAAGCTGTGATTTCTGCTTTCAGACGGCTCAGGTTTTCCTGGTCAAATTTCTCTTTCTGTTCAAGAGCGGATGACTGAAGACGGATTTCTTCTAACTCCCGGGTGATTTTCTTCTCTTCTTCTTTCCATTCATCCAGTTCTGACTGCTTTGCCTCAATAAAACTCTCCAGTTCTTTCTCATCCTGCTTTGAATTCTCCAGTTCCCTGGCAATCCGGTCATGATCCTGCCGGATTTCCATGACCTGGCGTTTGATCTCTGCCTGATCTCTGTTGATCTGCGCATATCCGCTTCGGATCTCCTCAGCTTTCTTTTCCTGCTGTTTGATATTCATTCTGGCAGTATTCTGTTCTATATATTTCTGACGGAGTTTTTCCTGAAATCCTGCAATGGCATCACGAAGCCTGTTTCTCTGATTTTTATTTTCCTCAACAGCATTCTGCATTTCGGTCAGATTCTGCTTCAGCTGATTTACTTTTGTTTCCAGTTCCTCTATTTCACGCCGTCTTCCAAGCAGATTGCTGTTGTTTCTGAAGGCACCGCCGGTCATGGAACCTCCCGGGCTTAAGGATTCACCCTCTGTTGTGACCATTCTCAGACTGTGTCTGTATTTTTTTCCTATTGCAATGGCATGATCAATGTTATCAACTACCAGCACTCTTCCAAGAAGGAATTTCGTGATCTGCTGATACTGAGAAGCTACGGACACCAGTTCGCTGGCAATCCCCACAACGCCCGGCTCTTTCAGTGCTTCTTTCGGTGTAAACTCACCTCTGGGACTTATGCTGCTCATGGGAAGAAAGGTCGCACGTCCATAACGATTCTTTTTCAGAAATTCGATCATGGTTTTGGCAGTCTGCTCATTATCTGTAACAATATTCTGAATGCTCCCACCAAGAGCTGTCTCGATAGCGATCTCATAATCTTTGTTTACCTGGATCAGATCTGCGACAACACCCTGGATTCCCGGAACACGTTCTTTTTGTTCCATAACTCTCCGGATACTGTTTCCGTATCCATCATAGCGCTCCGCGATATTTCTGAGAGAATCCAGCCGGGATGCCTCTCTGTGATAGGCTGTCTGTTCTGCTTCCAGCTTTGTGTTCTGTTCCTTCAGCTTTTCCTGAATCTTCATCACACTCAGATTCAGATGTTCACATTCCTCATTGGCATTTTCAATCTGGGATGTAATCTCATCATACTGTTTCCGGGCTGTAGTCAGAATGGTCTGCTGTTCTTCCTCTTCACTCTTCAGTCTGAGAATACGCTGGCTGATCTCTGCCTTACGGATTTCTGCCTGTTCCATCATTGCATCAAATCTCTGGGCTTTACCCTTGACATTGGCGCGGCTGTTCAGAATTTCAATAATCTCATTTTTTCCATTCTCCACTTCGAGAGTACAGGCTTCCATATTCTCCTGCGCTGTCCTTAATTTCTCTTCTTCCTCAGAAAGTTTCTTACGGACAGCCTTTAGCTGTACATAAATATCCGTTTTTTCTTCTTCAAGTTTCTTCTTTGAATCTGTTCTTACTGAAAGTTCAGCCTCAATAGTCTGGATACGTCCCTTATAATGTTCTTCATTCTGTGCCCCTGCCAGTATCTGTTCATTTAATACATTGATCTGGCCTTCCAACTGCTGTTTACGGATTGCCTGCTCCTGGCCGGAAATGCGAAGTGCATCCATTTTGGAATTTAAATCTTCCAACTCCTGTTCCAGACGTTCATATTCCACCTTGGTCCGGTCATAGGAACTCTGGGTATCCTTCAGCTGATTCTGCGCAATTATGTTCTTCTCTTCCAGTTCCTTGAGTTCTTTGGCTGCAGCAGCATACTCCATCAGGAACATATTCACATCCAGTTCCTTAAGAGTCTCTCTTTTGGAAAGATAAACTCTTGCTGTCTCTGACTGTTTCTCCAGTGGTTCCAGCTGTCTGGTAAGCTCCGAGAGGATATCTGTCACTCTGACCAGGTTCTGGCGTTCTTCCTCCAGTTTTTTGATCGTGGTATTCTTTCTTCTCTTAAATTTAACAATACCTGCTGCCTCATCAAAAAGCTCTCTTCTCTCTTCCGGTTTACCGCTTAGGATCCTGTCGATCTGTCCCTGTCCGATAATGGAATATCCTTCTTTACCGATACCTGTATCATAAAACATCTCATTGATATCTTTCAGTCTGCAGGCACTTCCGTTGATCTTATATTCACTCTCTCCTGAACGGTAAAGCCTTCTGGTAACCGTAACCTCGTTAAAATCAACCGGAAGCTTATGGTCTGAATTATCCAGTGTGATCGCCACCGATGCATAACCCAGGGGTTTTCTTGTCTCTGTACCGGAGAAAATAACATCCTGCATATTTCCTCCTCGCAGAGACCTGGCACTCTGTTCACCCAGCACCCATCTCACCGCATCACCGACATTACTCTTTCCACTTCCGTTCGGACCTACAATACCGGTGATCCCGTTATGAAATTCAAAATTGATTTTCTGGGCGAAAGACTTAAATCCCTGTACCTCTATATTCTTTAAATACATAATTCTCCTGTTTATTTTCTGAGTACACGAATCGCCTGGTATGCTGCGGCCTGTTCTGCTGCTTTCTTTGTATGACCGCTTCCCTGTCCCATCACTTTTCCGTTTACTCTTGCCTCCACAGTAAAGTTTTTGTTATGATCCGGGCCTTCTTCTTTTGTCAGAATATATTCCACCGGCTGTGTTCCGTTTTCCTGCACGATTTCCTGCAGGATGGTCTTGCTATCATAAAAGAGCTGTTTGTGTTCAATATCATTCAGGATAAAATTCAGCACAAACTCCTTTGCATTAGCAAAACCACCATCCAGATAGATAGCTCCCAGTAAAGCCTCTGTTGCATCAGAGACGATAGAATCCCTGTTTCTTCCGCCTGTCATATCCTCGCCCTTTCCAAGCAACAGAAACTGCGGCAGTCCGAATTCTCTTGCACAATAGGCAAGGCTTGGCTCACACACCAGGCTGGCTCTCTTCTTTGTCAGCTCTCCCTCCGGTATCTGGGTAAATCTTGCATACAGATAATCACTGCTGATCAGCTCCAGCACAGCATCTCCCAGAAACTCCAGTCTCTCATTGCTGCCCAGCTTCCCCAGCTTCTTCTCATTTGCATAGGAACTGTGAGTCAGTGCCTGTGTAAGATAATGTTTATTTTTAAAATGATATCCTATGATTTCTTCTAATTCTTCTGTCTTTCTATTCATTCCTCTAACCCTCTCCATATGCGCAGGGCTGTCATCTGACAACCCTGCGGCATCATTTTTTGCAACTGCTCAGTGCGCCTGTATTATGCTCCTGTCAAATTTCAGACTGCCGGACAGTTACATTTTTATTTAATTGTCCGAATTGCTTCAACAGCATCACCGACTGTCTGAATCTGTTCGACAGATTCATTATCCAGCTCAATGTCATACTCCTCTTCAATCCCCATAATAATCTGAAAAATATCAAGAGAGTCTGCACCAAGATCATCTACAAATGTAGTGTCTTCTGTGATCGAATCTGCATCAATATTCAGAACCTCTGCTATGATAGCTTTTATTTTCTCCAGTTCCATCTTCAACCCTCCTTCCTGTTTCTGTTCCTGTCCTGCTCTATTCTGCTCCGGACTTCAGTACTTCCTGATCCTCCAGGATACGCTCTGCGATCTTCTCGTTGATCTTCTCCTGTTTAAACTGTACACACTGGAAAATACCATGTTTGATCTCAATGGCTTTGGCACTTCCATGCGTCTTTACCACAAGTCCTTTAAGCCCCAGAAGCGGTGCTCCGCCATATTCCGTTGCATCAAAGGATTTCAGAGTTTCTTTCAGTGCAGGCTTTACCAGAAGTGCACCGATCTTACTTCTTGTGCTGGTCATCATTCCTTCTTTGATCTTCTGGACCAGGGCAGAACCAACTCCCTCATATAATTTAAGGATCACATTTCCCACAAATGCTTCGCATACGACCACATCCGCATATCCTGCCGGGATATCTCTGGCTTCTATACTTCCGATGAAATTAATGCTTTTGCATTCTTTCAGAAGGGGGAAAGTTTCTTTTACAAGTGCATTTCCCTTCTCCTCTTCCGCCCCGTTATTTACAATGGCAACTTTTGGATTTTTAATACCGACTACGTTCTCCATATAAATAGAGCCCATCTTCGCAAACTGCACCAGATGCGATGGACGTGCATCCACATTGGCACCACAGTCGATCAGAAGGGAAACACCCTTCGTGGTAGGGATCAACGGTGCAAGAGGCGGCCTCTCCACACCTTTACTTCTGCCTACCAGTACCTGTCCGCCAACAAGAACAGCTCCTGTACTTCCTGATGAAACAAAGGCATCTGCCTCCTGTTTCTTAACCATATTCAAACCTACTACGATTGATGAATCTTTTTTCTTACGGATCGCAAAAACAGGGGGTTCTGCTGTCTCGATCACCTGGGATGCATTGACAACCTGGATCTGGTTCTTCGGATATCCGGAATATTTCGCCAGTTCCTTATCTATCACTTCCTGTTTTCCTGTAAGAATTACTTTTATGTCCTGTCTCTCTGTTACAGCTTCCACTGCAGCTCTGACAGGTTCTGCCGGGGCATTATCCCCGCCCATTGCGTCCACTACAACTCTGACCTGTTCTGCCATATTTTTATATCTCCTGTTCACTTACTGTTCACTTACAGATGTCAGAATCAAAAGATATTTTCTGTTACTGACCCGGCATCCGCAAATTGCCCCGCTGCAAAGCAGCTCCTGCAATCTTCCATAATCTGTATCATACTAAAGAACCCTCTGCAAAGTCAATAGCATCTGAAAAAAATCACTTTTCACTTTTTTGTGCCTCGATTCGCTCCGCCAGATCATTCAGATAAACCCACCTGTCCATCTTCTCATCCAGATCTGCCTGTGCCTTCTCCTTCTGCTCCATGATCTCACGAAGCTTCACAGAATTGGTGGCATTGGCCTCCATATCCTTATCCAGCTTCTCCAGCAGTTCCTCCAGCGCTGCAATATCATCATCAATAGTTTCAAATTCCCTCTGCTCTTTATAGGTAAATTTCAGCTTCTGGGGACGATTCTGCTTCCAGTCTGCCTGAGCCGACTTCTTCTTTTCCGCACCAACTGCAGTGCTCTGTCCTTCAGATACTGCCCCGCCTTTTCTCGCCAGCGCCTCTGTATAATCCGTATATCCGCCCTCATACTGGGTCAGATGTCCATTCCCCTCAAAAGCAAAAATCCTGTCCACAATATTATCCAGAAAATACCTGTCATGAGACACTGCGATCACAATCCCTGCAAAAGAATCCAGATAATCCTCCAGAATGGTCAGTGTAGGAATATCCAGATCATTACTTGGCTCATCCAGAAGAAGCACATTCGGCGCCTCCATCAGAACCTTCAGCAGATACAGACGCCTCTTCTCACCACCTGACAATTTGGCAATGGGTGCATACTGCATGGCAGAATCAAAGAGAAACCTCTCCAGCATCATTGTTGCGGAAATCTTCCCGTCTCTGGTCGGAATATACTCTGCCACGTCACGGATATAATCGATCACACGCTGATTGGTATCCATATCCGGCACTTCCTGTGCAAAATACCCTATGCGAATGGTTTCTCCAATTTCCACTTCTCCTGCATCCGGCTGTATCATCCCATCAATAATCTTGATGAGTGTTGACTTTCCGCACCCATTAGGGCCAATAATCCCAAGACGCTGATTGCGCAGCACAATATAATTAAAATCATCCAGGATCTTCTTCTCACCAAAACTCTTGCTGATATGGTGAAGTTCGATCGTTTTCTTTCCCATACGTGTCTCAACAGAATCCAGCTCCACATTCGCATCACGCACCGGAGCCTTTCCATTCTTCAGTGCCTCCAGGCGTTCCAGACGTGCCCGCTGCTTGGTACTTCTGGCTCTGCATCCACGCTTTGCCCACTCCAGTTCCATGCGGAGTACGCTCTGTCTCTTCCTCTCACTGGCAAGCTCCATCTCCTCACGCTCTGCCTTCAGTTCCAGAAACTTCGAGTAATTAGCCTCATAAGCATAAAGGCCGCCATGGGAAATCTCCAGAATCTTATTAGTAACCCTGTCGAGGAAATATCTGTCATGAGTAACCATAATCACAACGCCCTTAAAACTTCTCAGAAAGTCCTCCAGCCAGGTCACCATCTCATTATCCAGATGGTTGGTAGGCTCGTCCAGAAGCAGCACATCACAGGGATTCACCAGAGTCCTTGCCAGTGCCACCCTTTTCTTCTGTCCCCCGGATAAATGATTGATCTTCTCCTCATGGTCTGTAATTCCCAGCTTATTCAGAACATTCCTTGCCTCGCTCTCAGTACTCCAGTCCTTCTGCCACTTTCCTTCTGCCACATAATCCAGGACAGAAGCTCCCTGCGGAAACTCCGGCATCTGCGGAAGATACGTGATTCTCAGGCCATTTTGAGTGATCACCTGCCCCTCATCCGGCTCCTCCAGACCGCCGATGATCTTCAGAATCGTAGACTTCCCGGTCCCATTAATCCCGATGATCCCAATCTTATCTCCCTGATGCACCCCGTAGGAAACATCATCCAGCACCACCTTCTCACCAAACACCTTGGAAACATGCTCTATATTCAGAATATTCATAAATTCAAACCTCTCTCGTAATTTTCGCTTCCTGTCTGTTTCTGCTCATCTGTAACACTTCCACAAAAACTATAGAATTCGCTCCTCATTATACCATCTTCCCAGCCATTCTAAAACCCCCGGCACAGAAAAAACACTCCCCTCCGAATAAATCTATCCGAAGAGGAGTATCCTCAAAATCACATATTTTTGTTCCTGAAAAAGAATTGCTTAGTTCATCTCAGTTCCATTCTCAACTGCATACTTCAGTCCCTGAACTGCAACCGCCAGTGTAGCTTCCTGTACAGTAGCGCTTCCAAGATCACCCATATCCAGTGTCAGTGTATCATCATCATTCACTGCCACGCCAAAAGTAAGTGCCATCTCAGAAACTTCATCAGTAATCGTCACAGTACTGTTCTCTTCATCAAAAGTACCTTCACCAACAAAACTTACATAGTTATCATCCTGATCGATCACAAGTACTGAGCAGAAAGTTCCATCATCATTAGCTGCATAAATAAAGTTCTCACCTGCTTCTGTCTCGCCGGAATAACACTCTGTCAGGATATCACCCATATCCTGATAGGTCTGATTATAATCTGCCTCATCTCCGTCTGCCTGATAAGGCTCCAGAGTTGCAGTCAGATCCAGACTGTCCGGATCATAAAGTTCCAGAAGATTCTCTTCCTCATTTGCCTGCACCAGATAAGTTACCGTATTTTCATCATCATACGTGCCGTCGTCATTTGCGAACTGCATTACCAGAGCTGTATATTCTCCGTCTGAACTCAGGGCATATACACCAAGAACATCCTGCTCTTCATCCTTCCACTGACCAAAAAACGAATTATCTTTGTAGAATCCGTAGATATCTCCTGCGCTGTCCTTCCAGAGTCCTAACATTGCCTCTGATACATCCGCGACATCTCCGTCATCTGCTGCTTCTTCTGTAGTCTCCTCTGCTGCCCATACCGGAACAACCATAGAGCTTACCATTGCAGCAGCACAAAGACCTGCCATTATTTTTTTCCAGTTTTTCATATTTTTTTACCATCCTTTCTTAAAATGTGTGTACATATTTCTAAACTGAATTTCTATGTTCTTACTATAAAAAATTTCAGTCTTATTTTCAAGATACATGGGATTAAATGACATTTTTCATGAAATATGGAAAAATGAATAAATACTTATGGTATTACTTGCTTTCAGTAAGGAATCCGTACTTGAATAACTCATGAAAATACGCTAAAATACAAATTATGTTTAAGTTAATTTAGGAGGTACTCCTTTTGAATATTGCAATCCTTGACGATTCAAAGGAAGATCTGCGTCAGGTAAAATCTGTCATTTCTTCTTATTATGAATCCCAGAATACATCCGCAGACATCCATTTGTATTCCAGCGCAGAAGCTTTTTTTACTAAATACATACCCGGATTTTACGACCTGATCATTATGGATATTTATATGGGCAGTATGACCGGTATGGATGCAGCCAGAAAGCTCCGCGAAGCCAGGGATACAGCTGCTCTGATTTTTATTTCAAGCAGTGATTCCTTTGCTGTGGAAAGCTATGATGTACAGGCATCCTACTATCTGCTGAAGCCCTTTGACCCGGAGAAGCTTTGCCGGATCCTCTCAACAATCCAGTTCAGGCAGTCGCAGAATTCCAGATATATAGAGCTGATCTCCGACCGTACCCCTGTAAAGATCCCTGTCAGGAGCATCCTGTACGTGGATACCTACCGCAATGCAGTTCAGGTACATACCACAGATGCAGGCATTATACGCTCCTACATAACCTTCCAGAAATTCGAAGAGCTTCTGGAGGGAATGAAATGTTTTCTCTCCTGTTACAGAGGCTGTATCGTAAATATGGATCACATCGAGAAATCCACAGATGAAGGCTTTGTTATGGACAATCAGGAGCTTGTTACTGTACGCAAGCGTGGCTCCAACGCAATAAAAAAAGCATATCTGGAATACTTATTCTCTTCAGACTCTGATAAATAAGTATTTCCGATATGCCTCTTCCCCTCCGGGCAGTAACTATTTATTTACTGTACTGTTTTCACCGGCAGAAAGATATTTACTTTAAAAATACCCTCTTCTGTATTAAAAACTACATATCCGCCCATTCGTTGTACCACTTCTGCCACAGACGCTGTTCCGATTCCAAAGCCTTCATGCTTTGTTGAATAAAAAACTTTTTCCCTTCGCTGGATTCCATTGGAATATGGATTTGAAATCTCTATCAGAAGCTTCCTGTTCTTAACCTTTGTAAGCATCTTTACATAAGGCTTATTTTCCGGCAGCAGATCTTTTACTGCATCTACGGCATTTTCCAGAAGATTTCCATATATTTTGCACAGATCTGTATCTGAAATGCCAATATTCTGTGGCAGCATCATATCACATTCAAAAGGAATCCCTTTCTTCCTCAGTTCTCCTGCATAAAAATGGATCACTGCATCTACGGCCATGTTTCTGCAATAACAGATTAGCTTTTCCTCTTCTGTTATAACGGATGCATACTCCTGCAGATATTCCATCATCTCCTGATATTTTCCCTGCTGTGTGTAAGACATGATGGTGCGCAGATGGTGTCTCATATCATGGCGCATCCTGCTGATCTCATCCATCTTTTCTGTAAGTTCCTCATAATTCTGTTTCTGTATCTGCAGTTTCTGTTCCATCTGACGGCTGTATTCTCCATAGGTAAGCTGAAATCTGTAAGCATTGGCAAGCTCCATCCACAGAGTCAGTCCCACACTGGCTACAAGCACTGCTGCACCAATTTCCATAAACCACCCGCCAATGATCGGCTCATATAATCTCCATATCCGGTCTGCTGCCAGAGACGCTGCATAAACAACAATTCCCACTAAAAGTACATTACTGTACTTCTGTTTTATCTCCTTTACACTTCTGAAAAACAGATAACCGGCTGCTGCCCACTTCAAAATCTCTGTAAGCTTAGAGATCAGATACAGCCCTGTTGCAGACTGGGCTCTGCTGCACAGCATTTCTGCCACAAAAACCATCACTCCGGCTGCTGCGGCCACACCTGCAAGAATTTCCGGAATCCTTTCCTCACCTCCCAGGATCTTCTGTTGTACCAGCATAACACCGGCAAACATCAGATAATAGAACAATGCCTCCATTCCATAACAAGGCTGTACTTTTACTGCAACAAAGGAATGCAGGATCGGATAAGAACCATATCCCAGCACACAGATACAAAGCAGGGCAAAAAGTCCAAACTCCACTTTTTTAGTTCGCATATACATATACACTGAAAAAATCAGGACAAAAAATGTAAAAGCCATAAATACCACAGCAATCATAAGTGACAACCCGCGGATAATATTCACTTTAAAAGGAGAAGCCAAAACCGGCACATACTGAATTCCCGATGACACCGAATGTTTGTCTGTCACTGCGATCACAATCTCTGCAGTTCCTTTTCCCTCAAAGGTAAATACCCTGTTCTGAATCTGCTCCTGGTAATTGTCCGGATCCGGATTTCCCATCTGCCCCATCAATTCCCCATTAATATACAGCTTGTAAGCAGAAAAAATCTCTGTCAGGCCAATAGCATATTGTTTTTCTTTTTCAGGAAGCACCAGGGTCATCCGATAGGTACCACTTCCAAAAGGAGATTTATTTTTGTCGCCCAGGTCCATTCCACCGTACTCGCCAATGGAAACATAACGGCTGTAGTAGTCCTCCTTCTGTTCCTTTATTTCCTGCGGTGTCAGCAATACATCCGGATAATATTCCCATTCCCTGGCAAGATAATGCACAGAATCATCATCAGGCACATAGAGGATTCCCTGAATGGCCTGGTCCCCCCTGGCCGTATATTTGTTATCAAAGCGGTAAAACAGAAAGAATATGCCCATAGTCAATGCAAATACAGTTGCTATAAGTAGTAATGAATATTTCCAGTTCTTCTTCATTGCTGACACCTCCTTCTGTTTTCGGGTGCTTTTTTTGCTTTTCCTCTGTCCCTTATCTGCGTTTTTTACAAAATACAAAAATAGCAGCAAATGCCATGATACATACTGCCAGTAATGTAGGTATTATCATCAGAAGCTGCCTGCCGGAAGCTTCTGTTTTCTGTTCTGTTTTCTCTTCCGGCACCGACTCTTCTTCTGTAAATCCTGTATCTTCTCCATCTGAAACAGCTTCCACACTGTCCTCATCCGTCTGATCTCCCATACTTTCTGATTCTCCATCTATGAGGAAATAGTCTCCTGTCTGGCTGATTTCCATACGGAGAACATTTTGCTTTTCCTGATAATTCACTGCATATTGATTTCCCTGCACATCCTCCGCTTTTACTGTTTCAGGTGACTGGATTCCGCCAAACACAGATGTCTGGAATTCCACCACTGTTCCCGGAACTTCTGTTACCTCCCCACCTCTGACAAAAATCCGCAGAGAAAATGCAGTTTCTGACGTTTTCTCGATTCCTATCTGGATTTCATCCTCTGCATTGATCTTCCATCCGTTCACTGTATCCGGAGAAAATGTTACAGAGATTCCCTGTTTTTCAAACTTTGCACTGCCGTTCTGTTGGAGTATCAAAAGCAGTCTCTCTCCGCTGACTGCAGTAATCGTGTCGGTGCTTAACTCTGTCACAGAATTCTCTGTATCCGATATTTCAGCAGATTTTGCATCAGAAGCTTTGTTACTGCTGCTATTCTGTCCGTCTGTATTATTGTCTGTTCCGTAAGAGTTGTCATAATGATATCCGGCACTTCCCGTATTCAGATTCTCTTTCTTTTCTTCCTGTACTACTTCT
>OHRE01000792.1_pt1 | contig 14378 bp, 17 predicted proteins | sample 1578411 | NCBI WGS metagenome assembly OHRE01 (sample SAMEA3879566, study PRJEB24766) | human gut metagenome | biome: human-associated habitat; feature: feces | place: USA | collected 1985/1987 | reverse complement strand
AAAGCCGGAAGAGCGGGCAAGAGGTATGGCTGCGGGGCTTACGCTGCTGAAAGGCTGCGATTTTGTTATTGCTGGCGTGAAATACGGCATAACAGAGGGAATGGACAGAGAAATACATACAGCAAATACGCTGGGGATTGCGGTTATAGATGCGAGCCAGATTAAAGCCTATATGCAATATGAGGAAAAGCGGCAGGAGCGGGCGGCGAGCGATTACGCAAAGCTGCATAAGTGCGAGTTTTGCTATGAACGCAGATTATATAGCGTTATGGGCTATGAGAAATACTGCACCGCCTGCGGTTGCACGGCAGCATATAAATTGGCTTATATGTGTGCGTTAGGCAGCATAAGAGAGCGGCAGGAAACATGAAAAAATAAAAGCGCCTACGGTGGGGAAACACAATAGGCGCTAAGCTATACAGCTTTGAAATACTATAAAAATTATAAGCTATGTATGGCGCAAAGTCAAGAAATTTAACGGGCTGTCTGCCCGTTTTAACACTTGATAAAAGTATTAACGAACCGACAGAGAGGTAGATATATGCCATACGTAGAGAGGGTAACAAAAGCGGGGAATACGATAGAGATAGAGAGGTACTTTACCAGCAGATACAAAAAGAAAGGTATCAGCAGAGGGGACAAGGTAAAGCCAACAAAAGAAGAGCAGGAGAAAGTAAACACCAGACAGGCAGAGAGAAAGTTAAGGATACTCATAAATGCGAACTATGGCTATGGGGACTACCATTTAGTGCTTGATTATATCCGCAGGAAAGGGCAGCCAGACAGAACGCCGGAGCAGATGCGGCAGGACATAGACGTATTTTTGAGGGAGTGCAGAAAGGAGTACAGAAAAGCAGGGTTAGAGTTCAAATACATACACGTTATGGAGATAGGCAAGAAAGGTGCGAGGCATCACCACCTTGTAGTAAATAAAATTGACACAGAGATTTTACAGCGCTGCTGGTATAAGGCATACGAGGGGCATAACAGGGTTAAGGTATTCCCACTGGACGATAGCGGCAACTATGCAGAGCTGGCAAGTTATTTAATCAAGTACACAGGAACACACAAAAAGGGTACTGACGGAGCATTACAGGGCAAGCGCTGGAATTGCAGCAAGAATTTAGTAAGACCAGAACCAGAGTACCACATAATTTCAGACCGTGAGTATTTCAAGAAAGAGCCAAAGGCAATAAAGGGCTATTACGTGGATAAGAACAGCGTGAGCATGGGAGTACATAGCCCAGAGTATTACGGCTACGGGTATTTAAGATACACCTTAGTAAAAATAACAGATAGGGGGGGCTGAAATGCAGATAATCAAGGGCATTGCCATTGCAGCAGTGCTGATAATAGCCGGACTGCTGGCGTTGATTGTGGCAGCATATCTGGCGTTTAGAATTGCGGCAGCTATTTTTGAGCAGCAGGAGAGCTGGAAAGACAGCGGCAGCAGAAAGGGCAGAAAACATGATAGAAAAAATTAAATACTGGTTATTCCAGAAAGGCAAGGAATGTAAGAGCTGCTGCCTGCGGTGCAGATACTACGATATATGCCGCTGGGACGTACTGGGAAATGCAGGACTACAAAGCGAGGAAACAATAACGCTTTTGGCGATAGAGAACAGCAAGCCGCATAAGGACGGGCTGCTTTTCAGAATTTGCCAGTATGTAGAATTTAAGCAGAAAGCGAGGCGAGAAAATGAGAAACTTTAGACTGGACGACGAAAGCGGGCATCAAGAGGCATTATTTAACTGGGCTGCATACAGAACAGGGCTTATGCCGGAACTGCAATATATGTATCATGTGCCAAACGGCGGCAAACGTGATAAAGCAACAGCAGCGGTGCTTAAGAGGCAGGGCGTAAAGGCTGGCGTGCCGGATATTATGCTACCAGCTGCAAGGGCTGGGTATCATGGGCTTTACATAGAGCTTAAGGCAGGCGAGAACACGACGACCAAGAAACAGAAAGAGTGGTTAGAGTATCTGCGGCAGCAGGGCTATTATACCGCCGTCTGCTACGGCTGGCAGCCAGCAGCGCAGTTGATAGAGCAGTATTTATTACATTCAGACGAGCTTACAAAAGAGCAGGAAACAGTAACCATGCGTTAGAGGCGACGCAGGAAAGCGAGGCAAAGAATGAAAACAATAAGCATTTTGAACTTAAAGGGTGGAGTAGCCAAGACCTTTACAGCGGCAAACATGGCGTATGAGATTTACAGGAGAGGCTACAGGGTGCTGCTGATTGACAATGATAAGCAAGGGAATTTAAGCAAGGCGTATAGCAGATACGACGCAGAGAACGTAGCACCAGTTACAAGGCTGCTGGCTGGGGACTGGCAGGGAGCAACAGAGCTGATACAGAATACAGATTACGTAGGGCAGCAGTGCTGCATAGATATTGTTACGTCGAACATGTCACTTTTTGGGGCTACGTGGAATTTGACAAAAGAGGACAGCGAGAACCAGACAGAACGCTATAAGAGATTTGCAGACATTATGGGCGGCTTTTATGATTACTGTATCATTGATAACCCGCCGGATATTGGGCTTAATGTTGTAAATGCGCTGGCAATCACGGACGAGGTAATAGTACCAGTAAAGGTGGACGAGGACGCTTTAGAGGGGCTGGACATTGTGACAGAACAGATAGAGGACGCAAAGGCATTTAACCCAGCATTAAAGCTGGCAGGCGTGCTGATTACATCATACCAGAACACAGACGGCGAGGCAGCAGGCGTAGAGTGGCTGGAACAAAAGACAGATTTTAATATTTTGGGTATTATTCGGTATTCCAAGAAAGTAGCAGAAAATACTTTCATGCGTAAGCCGATTTATGAGTATAGCCCATGCTGCGGAGCGGCGCAGGGGTACAAGAAATTTGTAACAGCGTATACAGGGAAAGCGAGGTAGCAAGCGTGGCACATAAAGAGAGATTATGCGTTTACTGGCATTGCCGCAGGACTGGCGGTACGGAGTGCTGGAACTGGGGCAGCAAATTTGCAGGGCAGAAATGCCCGCAAAGCGACGCTTGCGAGCATTGGAGAACGTGCGAAATGTGCAACGGAGTAATGGGACAGTGTAAGAAAAAACAAAGGATTGAGAAAGCGAGGTAGAGAATATGGCAAAGTTTGGCATTAACGACATTCTGAACGCAAAGACGAAAGCAGCAGGGCAGCAGGCACAGACGGACGGATACAAAGAGATTTACTTAAGCCCTTACGAGGTAAAGGCAGCGCAGGAGAATACGCACCAGAAATTAGAGAACATAGAAGAGCTGGCAGACAGCTTTTTACACGTAGGACAAGAACAACCTACAGTATTGGCGAGAGTAAACGGGGAATACCGTATAATCGACGGACACAGACGTAATGCGGCAAATATTTTGAACTTAGAGCGGGGGCATAAGGAGTATGAGAAAGTGCTTTACCGCTTTATGGATATGAGCGAGGCAATGTATGAGCTGCGCTTATTGGCGGGCAACGGATATACGCAGGAACTTACAGCCTATGAAAAAACCAGATTAGTAGAGCGTACCAAAGCGGCGCTTATCAGAGCCAAGGAAGAGGACGGCTTAGAGATACAAGGCAAAATGCGTGATTTAGTGGCGGCTATGATAAATGAGAGCAGCACAAACGTAGCCAGAATGGACGCAATCAACAACAACGCCACGCCGGAGATTAAAGAGCAGTTGAAAGAGGGCAATTTAGGTATAACGGCTGCGTATGAGGCAGCCAAGCTGGACGAGGACGAGCAGAAAGAAATAGCAGAAAAAGCAGCAGCGGGCGAAAATGTGAGGGCAAAGGAAATAGCGGAAAAGGTAGCGGAGAAAAAGGCGGGGGACGATTACGAAACACCGCACCCAGAAAGCATAACGTCTTTGTGCTATTCCTGCCAGAAATATAAGGACTGCAACGTAAAGACGGGAACGTGCCAGAAATGCGACCAGTACATAAACAAGGCAGAGGCTGAAAAGACGGACGAACAGCGGTACAGCGAAGAGCAGGACGCTATAGACCGCCAGACAAAGAAGAAATTGCAGGAGCGGGCAGACGCAGAAAAAATGGAGCATCTGCCAAGTGAGGGAAACACAGAGCATAAGCTGCATGAGGTAAAAATAGTGGCATCTTATTACGAGGACGTAGTAAGCGGGAAAAAGAGCTTTGAACTGCGGAAGAATGACAGAGGCTATAAACAGGGTGACAGCCTTAAAATGCTGGAATTTAAGGACGGTAAGCACACAGGGCGCACGATTGATGCAGATATTATTTATATGCTGGAAGATTATACAGGGCTTACAGAGGGCTACTGTATTCTGGGTATCAGAGTAACAGACTATACGGGTAAGGTGTCCGAAACGGACACGGAAAGCGGGGCAGAGCATGAATAGACGGCAGCGGAAAAAGAAGAAAACACAGGTATTTACAATTATTCTGGGTTGTACGGCATTTTGCAAGGCAGAGCAATACGAGAAGATGCGGAAAAGCGTAGAATATCAGTTACGAACAGGCAGCGTGGTTATGCTGCCTGCATACTTGCACGTAGAGGCAATTATAAAGCAGCGAGGCGGCAGAAATATTGAGATTAAGCAGGAAAACGGGGTAGTAAATGTTTGAGTATATGGACGGCATAGTAGATGCAGTGGAAGAATTTGGACAGGCAGCAGTAGGCATAGCGGTATATATGCTGATATGTGTAGCAAAACTGGCGTTGATAATAACAGCGCCAGTATGGATATTGCCGTATGCGATATGGAGAAAGGGGCGTAAGCAGTGAAATACAGACAGTGGAAAAAGAACTACAAGAAAAAACACGGAGTAAACCCGCCGTTATGGTTGGATAGGAAAAAGCGGCGCAGGTATATAAGAAAACGGGCAAGACGGATTGCGGCAAGTCTGGAAGTAAGCGTTGAAATAATAACTAAAGGCGTAGAGGCATCAGCTATGGCAATAAAAAAGAGGCTGATTGAATTACAAGAGAGAATAGCAGTAAGAGAAAGCGAGGCGGTAGAAAATGACAAATATATTACTGGGTATAATAGCACTGGAATTGCTGGCTATATTTTCAAAGCTGGACAAACTGGAAGAGGGGAGCAAAAAGCATGAATAACGTATCACTTACAGGGCGGCTTACAAGAGAGCCAGAGCTTAGATATGGCGGGCAGGACAATAGCACAGCTATTACCCGCTTTACGCTTGCGGTAGACGACGGAAAAGACACAGATTTTATAAATATTAAGTGTTTTGGACGTACTGCGGAATGGGCGCAGAAATGGTTAAGCAAAGGCAGCAGGGCAGAGGTTACGGGAAAGATTAAAACAGGCAGCTACGAGAGCCAGCGCACGGGCAGCAAGGTATATTACACAGAGGTTGTGGCAAATAGCGTAGGATTTGGAGAGAGCAAAGCAGAGGCAGAGGCGAGAGGGCAGCAGCTGCCGGAGAGTGACGGGTTTATGAATATCCCAGAGGGAGCAGACGAAGAGCTGCCGTTTAATTAACAGAAAGCGAGGTACAGAACATGGAGCAGGAAGAAACAAAGACAACAGCGGCGGCAGGGGCAGAAATGCCGCCAGAGGCTGAAAGCTGGGTACAGCTGCATGAAAGCGAATTAACAGAGCTGATGCAGAAACAGGCAAAGGCTGCAATAGCGGAACTGAAAAGACAGGAAAAGCAGGAGCGGAAGAAAGAGAAATACCACAACACTTTTACGCTTATGAAATGTTACAGTGATATGGCTTTTCATATCGAGAACGCAATAAGCGACGGGCAGCAGTTAGAGCTTAAGGGCATGACGGACGAGCAGCAGCGTACATACTTAGAGAGTATCAGACGCACACGCTTTAAGACATTGATAATGACAGCACATATAGACAAAGCGGTAGAAGAGATAGAGCGCCGCAGAGAGGCAGCAGGAAGAGCCGTAGAGTATAAGGCGTTTGAAATGTATTTCATGCAAGGCATGGACTATGCGGAAATTGCAGAGGAACTGGACACAGGAAAGAACACACCGAGGCGCTGGGTAACAGGTATCATAAACGAGCTGTCAGTATTGTTGTGGGGGATTGACGAAGAGAGGGTAAAGTAAGTGTTTGAAAAAATAAAAGCATGGATAAAAAGAAAGCGGGAAACAGCGAGAGAACAACAGGCGGCAGACAGGTTGATAAAGCATATAGAGCAGGCGTTAGGATTTGAGCTTTACGAGTGGCAGAGGCTATATATAATAACTGGGATATGGCAGCCGCCAGAGGGACGGCTACACGGAAGAACGACAGCATATATATTGCGGCTACTATTAGACCAGAGTAAGCCGCTGCTGCTATATGAGTTTTCACAGGTGGCAGCACATGCAGATAACCCATTTATGGGGCGGCAATATCAGCCAGTACCCATGCAGTATGTAGGCTGGTTTAGGCATGAGATAAGGAGCATATACGAGCAGCTAAGAGCAGCAGGCGTGCCAGTAAGAGAAATGATAACAGAGCAGCAGCGGGTAATATCGTGGTAAAAACATGGTGTTTACATGGGAAAACAAAAGAGATACAATGGTAGCATGAAATGAGTAGGCGATAGCTTAAGCCATGTGCGGCAGCAGTTGCCTACTCTTTTTCTATTCATTCTTTAGCCTCCACCCAGCGCATGAAACTTAGGGCGCTGGGGAATGAAGAAAGAGAGGGGATAGTATGAAAGCATGGGCTAAGAGCTTTTATTTATCGGCGGCATGGGAAAAAACCAGAGCCGCTTATTTAATGTCACAAGATTATATTTGTGAACGCTGCGGGCAGCCCGCAAAGATAGTGCATCATAAGCACTGGCTTAACAGAGAGAACATAAACGACATAAGCGTTACGTTGTGCTGGGATAACTTAGAGGCGTTGTGCCAAGATTGCCACAACAAGGAACACCACAAACAGGAAAGGCATAAGCGGTATCGGTTCGACGAGAATGGCGGCATACTCCCCCCATATCAGAAAAATAATTAAAGGGGGCGAATACCGAGGGGGATACCCTAAAATTACCCTACGGGCGTGCGCACGGGTGGTGTAGGGGGTGTGGTGCGGCGCAGGAATGGAAAGCGGGGTAAAGGAATGGTAACAAAGAAAGAGAAAACCAAAGAACAGAGGATAAAGACCGAAAAGACCAGACTTAAGGGAATTTTCAAGGACTTAGACGAAAACAAAAGAAAATTAGTAACGCCGCTGATAGAAAAGGCTGCATTTATGAGCGTTGAACTGGACGACTTGCAGGCGAAACTTGAAAAAGACGGCTGGACGAGTGAGTACCAGAACGGGCAGAACCAGTGGGGAACAAAGAAAAGCCCAGAGGCAGAAACCTACATAGCGCTTAGTAAGAACTATGCAGCAGTGATTAAGCAGCTTACAGAATTAGTACCAGCTGCGAAACGAAAGACAAGCAGGCTGGCGGCTTTGCGGGAAGAGTAAGCAATATTGCCGCCTTATCGAAATTATATCTATGAGTACCACGCAAAGATTACAAGCGGCGAAATCATAGCGGGAAAATGGATAAAGAAAATATACGAAATCATTATAAACGGGCTGCAAAAGCAGGAGTATTTTTTTAATGCAAAGGCTGCGAATAAGGCTATACGGTTCATAGAGAACTTTTGCCACCACAGCAAGGGACGTAATGATTTAATCAAGTTGGAGCTATGGCAGAAAGCCATAGTTTCTGTTATTTTTGGCATACAAGACGCAGAAAAAATACGTATTTTCCGTGAAATTTTTATTGTAATTGGCAGAAAAAACGGAAAAAGTTTATTTGCATCTGCGATTATTGCATATATGGCGTACTTAGAGCCGGAGTATGGACAAGAAATATACTGCTTAGCACCGAAATTAGACCAAGCGGCGCTGGTGTACGACGGATTTTATCAAATGGTACAGGCAGAGGACGAGTTAGCGGAGCTGGCAAAGAAACGGCGCAGCGATATTTATATTGCGGAGAGCAACACGGTAATAAAACCGATTGCTTTTAATGCCAAGAAGTCAGACGGATTTAACCCACAGCTTGTGGTATGTGATGAAATGGCAGCATGGAGCGGGGACGCTGGACTAAAGCAGTATGAGGTTATGAAATCCGCTTTAGGCGCACGTACTCAACCTATGATATTGAGCATAAGCACTGCCGGATATATCAACGACAGTATTTATGATGAACTAATGAAACGTAGCACAAGTTTCTTGAAAGGAAACAGCAAAGAGCGCAGGCTATTACCATTCCTTTACATGATTGATGATGTGGAGAAGTGGAACGACATAGACGAACTGAAAAAGGCTAACCCTAACATGGGCGTATCCGTAAAAGAAAGTTTCTTTATGGACGAGATAGCCGTAGCAGAGGGCAGCTTAAGTAAAAAAGCAGAGTTCCTTACAAAGTATTGCAATATCAAGCAGAACAGCTCTATTGCATGGCTGGAATATCAGACAATAGAGAACGCCGGAGTAGAAAAGACCTTAGAGGACTTTAGGGACTGCTACGCAGTGGGCGGTATTGACTTAAGCCAGACAACGGACTTAACGGCAGCCAGTGTGGTTATTCAGAAAGACGGCACACTGTATGCGTTTACGCAGTTCTTTATGCCACGGGGCAGGCTGGAATACTTACAGGCTACGGACGGCGTGCCGTATGACATATTTGTTAAAAAGGGGCTGATAACCTTAAGCGGCGAGAATTACGTAGACTACCACGACGTTTACGACTGGTTTACTATGTTACTGGAAGATTACGGCATACGACCTTTAAAAATCGGCTACGACAGATACAGCGCCCAGTACCTTATTACCGATATGGCAAATTATGGTTTTCACATGGACGACGTTTACCAAGGCGAAAACCTTACACCAGTTATAAGGGAGTTTGAAGGCATCATAAAAGACGGCGATTTTAAGATAGCCGACAACAATTTACTAAAGACACATTTCTTAAATGTTGCGCTTAAGCACAACATGGAAACAAGAAAATTCAGACCTATAAAAATCGAGCAGCGGGCGCATATCGACGGCTTTGTATCTGTCATAGATGCAATGACCGTGCGGCAGAAATACTGGGAAGAGTGCGGCGAGCTGCTTAAAAATGCCGCATAGAAAGGAGAGTAAACGGCATGAAATTTTTAGATTATCTTTTTCATGGTAAAGAGCTGCGATATATCGACAGCTATTTTAAAATGCTGAACGGATACAGCCCGACGTTTACCAGTTATAACGGCGGCGTATATGAAATGGATTTAACCAGAACGGCAGTAAACAGCTTTGCGACACATTGCAGTAAACTTAAGCCGGAGATTGAGGGCAGCGCCCTTAAGTCACTGGAAAAGACACTACAGCATAAGCCCAACTATTTTATGGACACAACAAAATTTATTAAGCGCCTGGCAACGTATGTAGCGGTGGAACACACCGCTTTTATTATACCTATCGAGGACGAGTACGGGCGGCTTTGTGGCTGGTATCCATTGAGAGCGCAACGCTGCGAAGTCGTAGAGGCAGCAGGGCAGGTGTATTTACGGTATCTGTTTGCAAATGGCGAGCATGGAGCTATAGAGTTTGAACGTGTAGGCATTATGACAGACTATGAATATACAGACGACCTTTTCGGAGAGGACAACAGAACACTTAAGCCAACAATGCAGCTGATACATACGCAAAACGAGGGAATTATAAACGCTGTCAAAAATTCTGCAAATATCCGCTTTCTGGCAAAAGTGGCAAATATGTTGAAACCAGAGGATATAAAGAAAGAGCGACAGCGTTTTACCGAGGATAACTTAAGCGCCGACAACGATAGCGGCATGATAATTTATGATAACAAGTTTAGTGAGCTGAAACAGGTAGAGAGCAAACCATACACGCCAAACGCATTGCAGATGCAGAATATACAGGAAAATGTATGCACGCATTTTGGTACAAACATGGATATTTTACAAAATAAATTTGATGAAAATACGTGGAATGCTTACTACGAGGGGAAAATAGAACCGTTTGCAATACAGCTATCGCTTGTTATGACAAATATGAGTTTTACCGAGAGAGAAAGAGCTTGCGGCAATGCTATTTTCTTTTCAGCAAACCGCCTGCAATATGCCAGCAACGCCACAAAGTTAAGTGTAAGCACACAGCTTTTTGACCGTGCGCTATTGAACAGAAACGGCGTTATGGATATATGGAACATGGCACACGTTGAGGACGGGGAAAAGTATTATATCCGCAAAGAGTATACCGAGGTAAGCGAACTGCAAAACAGTAATGGAAAGCCACAGATAATTATACAGCAAGCGCCCATAGCAACAGGGCAGCAGGCAGAGCCGCAGCAGACACCGCCAGCGGCAGCAGGCAAACCAGCAGGCGGGCTGGGAGAGAAAGAGGGTGTAAATAATGCCGATTAAGAAAGAGCGGGAATATAGGGCGCTGGCAGCGCCATTGACAGCGCAGAGTGCAACGAAATTGATACAGACGGAGTATTACGTAGAGGGATACGCCACTACGTTTGATACGCCGTATTTGCTGTATGAATTTGAGGACGGCACAAAGATTTACGAAAGAATAGACGCACACGCTTTAGACGGTGCAGACATGAGCGACGTTATCATGCAGTACGACCATGAGGGCAGGGTATTTGCCAGACAGTCAAATAAGACACTGATTTTACAGCCGGACTATAAAGGGCTTAAGGTGGCAGCTGATTTAGGCAAGACAGATTTAGCCCGTGGGCTATACCAAGACATAGAGGCGGGCATGATAAATAAAATGTCATGGGCTTTTAGCGTAGCAGAGGAAAGCTACGACAGAGAAACACATACAAGGACGATTTTGAAAATCAAGAAAGTTTATGATGTATCAGCCGTGAGCATTCCAGCAAACGGCGATACTGAAATAAGCGCCCGTGCTTTTGCAAGTAGGAGTTACGAGCAGGAGCGGCAGGAGTTGCTTAAGAGGCGGGCAGCAATACTAAAGATTAGAGCGAGCTTATAAAATCCAAGACCAGAAAGGAAACATAACAATGAGATTAAAAGAAATTGAGGAAAGATTAGCAGCAATTAAAAACGAGCTTACCACAAGAGCAGCGGAGCTGAAAGAGGAAGAAATTACAGCGCTGGAGAATGAGGTAACAGCTTTACAGGAAGAGAGAGCGGCAATTAAGGCAGCAGCAGAAAAGCGTAGCGCACTGCTTGCGAGAATTGCAGCAGGCGAAAGCGTAGGCGACGGAGAGGGAGACGGCAGCGGACAGCAGAGAGTGCTTAGAAATTTCAAGGGAGCAGCTGGCGAGGGCGATAATGACGACAAATACGGCAGCATGGAATACCGCAAAGCATTTATGAAATATGTATGCAGAGGCGAGGCACTGCCGAAAGAGTACAGAGCAGATGCGGTAAGCAAAAGCACAGACGTAGGCGCAGTTATCCCTACCACAGTGCTTAACCAGATTGTAGAAAAGCTGGAAAGCACAGGTATGATTTTAGCCCTTGTAACCAGAACTGCATACAAGGGCGGCGTTTCTATCCCCGTATCTACTGTAAAGCCTACTGCAACATGGGTAAATGAGGGAGCAGGCAGCGACAAGCAGAAAAAGAATATTGCAAAAGACGGAATGATTACTTTTGCATACCATAAGCTGCGCTGTGCAGTAGCCGTATCTCTGGAAGTAGATACAATGGCAATCAGCGCTTTTGAAACACTGCTTATTAACAATATTGTTGAGGCAATGACAAAAGCGTTAGAGCAGGCAATCATTGACGGAAACGGAACAGGAAAACCGAAAGGAATTTTAGCAGAGACACCAGCCGACGGGCAGACAATCGAGAGCGCCGCACCGTCTTACAGTGATTTGATTAAGGCAGAGGGTGCTTTACCTATGGCTTATGAAAATGGCGCTGTGTGGTGCATGAGTAAAAAGACCTTTATGGAGTATGTAGGCATGACAGATAAGAACGGGCAGCCTATCGCAAAAGTGAACTATGGAACATCTGGAAAGCCGGAGAGAACGCTTTTAGGCAGAACAGTTGTACTCTGCGATTACGTAGCAAGCTACAGCGCAGCACTTGCGAAAGATACAATTTTTGCATTCCTTTTCAATTTCAAGGACTACGTGCTTAATACAAACTACTCTATGGGCGTAAAGAAGTATGAGGACAACGACACAGACGACCAGATTACAAAGGGCATTATGCTTGTAGACGGCAAGGTAGTAGACAAAAACAGCCTTGTAGTTGTAAAGAAAATCGAGGCAGTGTAATTAACAAGGCAGCTGGTGTATAAACACTGGCTGCCAGAAAGCGAGGTAGACCATGAAAGGGTATTTAGACGCTAAAGAACTGGAAAGCTACAAGAAAGAAGATTTGCAGGAACTGGCAAAGCAGCTGGGTGTAGATGCAGAGGGAACAAAGAAAGAAATTGCTACACGCTGCGCAGCGGTTGAGGTAGACATACCGGACGAAAGCGAGCTTACAGAAGAGGATAAAAGAGCAGCGGAAGAGGCGGCAGCAGAGGCAGCAGCGAAAGCCGAAGAGGAAGAGGCAGCCACAGAGCTTGTAAAAGTAAAAGCACAGCGCCGTTTCCTTGACAAGGAATTAAACCAGATTAAGGATACTGGGGACGAATACGCAGTAAGCAGAGAACGTGCAGCAGTTCTGGAAGAGGCAGGCGTAGCAGCAGTAATAGAAGAGTAAGAAAGAGGGTGCAGGCTATGGCAGCAGATACCACAACATTAACCGAGAAAATGCGGGCGGCGCTGCGTATCAGCAGCACCAGTGAGAAAATCACAGAGGAAATAAACGACTGTATAGCCGCCTGCAAAGCTGATATGAAAAACGACGGCGTAAAAGTGATAAAAGAGACAGACGGGTTGATTATCAGAGCAATTACACTGTATTGCAAGGCAGAGTTTGGTTTTAACAATGCTGCGGAACAATTTAGAAAGTCATACGACGCACTTAAAATGCGCTTATCTTTATCAGCAGAATACAACACAGCGCCGCAAGTGTCCGAAACGGACACCAACAGCACAGAAAGTGGGGTGTAAAGCGGTGGAGTGGCTGGACGAATTAACACTTATTGCGGAAACAACAGCAGAAAACAGGGTAAATAAAAACGGCTTTGCAGTAAAGCCGGAAGAAAGCACCCGCACTGTATTCTGTAACAAAAAATCAGTAGGGTACAGTGAATATTTTAAGAGCCAGCAGACAGGAAAACTGGTAGAGGCAAAGTACGAGGTACACAAGGCAGATTATGGCGGCGAGGACGTAGTAGAAGTAAACGGGCGGCGCTATTTTGTACTTAAGACCTACGATACAGGAACAGACACCATAGAGCTTACGCTTACAGATTTACGCCACAGAAACGAGGTGTAAGCATGGGAGAGTTTAACACAGTCGGGCTGGAAGATATTATAGACGCTTTCAGCCGGAGAGAGGCGGCTACAGTTGAGGCAGTCCCCAAAATGCTTAAAGGCAATAAAGGGCTATTACGTGTCGCCCTCCACCCGGAGGGCGTGGATAGAAATCATAAAAGCTACGGACGTAAAGGGCGACGATACGGAGAAATACGTAGAGATATACCCACAGGGACGGGCAAAGCATGGAAACGACAGAAAAGGAGATAAAAGCAAGGTGCGCTATGCAACAATCGGCTTTGTGGCAGAGTACGGCACAAGTAGCCACGCTGCACGCCCTTATATGACAGTGGCAAACGAAAAGGCGCACGAAAAGGTAGTAGAGGCACAGCGCAGTATATGGGAGAGTGAAACAGGCGAATGAGTATACAGGAGATTTTAGAAAGCGCAGGGTTGCCAGCCCAGAGAGGCGTTTACACTGGACGGGATAAGCCAGACTCATATTATACATTTCTGCGGCTGCTGGGTACGCCTGCGGTAAATGCAGACGACGAAGAGAAAGAGCGCAGGGAAATGTATAGAGTTACGCTTTTCCATAAGGGCGATTTTGAGGCGCAGCTTGATAAGACAAAAGAGGTATTGAAAGCAGCAGGCGTTTATATCAACAGCATAGACGCAGAAAGCTACGAAACAGAAACGGGGTACTGGTTAGTGCCTATCACAGTCGAGATTTTGAAAGAGGAGTGATTAAACAATGACACTGGGACTGAAAGATTTATATTACGCCGTATGCACAGAGGCAGACGGAGCAGAGAGCTACGGGACACCTAAGAAAATGGCAGAGGCAATGAGCGCCGATTTATCCGTAAAGACAGCAGACGGCAGCTTGTATGCAGACGACACATTAAGCGAGAGCGTCACGGAGTTTGCAAGCGGAACGCTTAAGCTGGGAATTAAAGACCTTACGCCGGAAGTGCTGGCAGAGCTGAAACGGCAACAGCGGCACACAAGGGAACGGTGATTGATGGCAGAAAACATTT
>OHRE01000775.1_pt1 | contig 14609 bp, 18 predicted proteins | sample 1578411 | NCBI WGS metagenome assembly OHRE01 (sample SAMEA3879566, study PRJEB24766) | human gut metagenome | biome: human-associated habitat; feature: feces | place: USA | collected 1985/1987 | reverse complement strand
TTTTTATTTGAAAGCACGACGAAAATTGTAGTATTGCTACTACATTTTAAAAAATATATAATATTAGTTGTTAATCATATCGATAGTTAAAAGATACCGGTGATTTGGCTTTCACTTTCCGTTCATTCTGGCGATTAGGACGGATTGGCAGTATTTCTTTAGCTATCAGTGATTCAATATCAGGTGGATTCTTTCCACCTTTTTCTTTTAGGTAGTTACGTATTATATGAAAGGCACGTACATAATTTAATTGATACTCGTATTTTCTGTCTTTTTCTTTAATTTTTATATTGTTACTTACTCTGCTGCAGAAATTATATAACACTAGCTTTGCATAAATTTCCTGCTCTATAAACATTCTTTTCTTTGAATGCAATGTATTTAAATCTAGATGATATTTCAATTCACGATAACTCGTTTCAATCTCCCAACGAAGGTGGTACAGTTCTTTAATATCTTGTATATTGAATTCGGATTCATCTAAATTTGTAATAATACTTTCGTAGGTATCATCACTAATTTTGAAACGTACAACACGACATTCAAAATCAAAATAAGGGCTTCCGTCGAAAAAATCAAATCTCTGATTCTTAGGGACAAACTTATATATTTCAGGATGAGCTTTTATTTCATTCGTTTGTTTAGTAGTTAGGGTACGGCGAACATGCATATCAAATTCTGCATCTGGAAAAGGGCCAAAACTTCGCAGTACGCTTGTTCTAGAATGAATATCCTTTACCCTGATCAAATACTTATGATTCTTCATACCTACTTTCACAAAAGAATTGATAGATTCATAGCCTCTGTCTGCAATGAAAATAGCTTTAGGACCATCATATCTATCCACTATTTCATTGAATGCACCATTTTCATTCATTACGGCATTTCCTTGAAGAACAATATCATCATAAGTACATTCCAATAGATCATAGCTTGTATTCAGATGATAGGCGGAGAAAGGTTTATTCGAATTATTGGCCTTATAAAAAGTGGTTTTAGTATCTTTGATAGCACTGCTGATAGGCAGAACAGAACCATCAACAGCGAGAAGGCGATAACCTTTGTGAAGCTTGATTTTCTGTGTTCGTTCATTGAACATATTGAATAATGTACGGAATGCATCTGGACGAATCTTACTACGTGCCTGTACAAATGAAGAAGCTGTAGGCGTATCAAGCTTATATCCAAACAATTTGAACATTTCATCTTTTAAAGATCCAGACTCTAATAAAAGCACATTGAAAAGTGTACTTCCAAAAAGATGTTTTCTTTTCCGTGTAAAATCCTTATTTGAATCAACAACAAATAGTGAAGAAGAATCATTCATGGTTTTGATGCAGAATTTTAACTGCTTTTTTAACGATTTATAATTGTTCATAAGTACCTCCAAAAACATATACCTATAAACAATTGGCCTATTATCAGAAATGATAATAGGCCACACATTTCTACCTGTATGTCAACAAAAAAATTCAAATTTTCCAAAAAAAAGAGGAGCACATTTTTTTATGTTCCCCTCAAAACCGTCATTTCTTAACTTAATGACATTGGACTTGATTCCTGTTTTTTTTTGTTGTAAACTATTGATGATGTTTTTTTGTGGATATGGATCTAAGGACCATAATCTATGTATGAAGATATCAATTCGATTAGTTACATCGTATTCTTAAAAAGAAACGAAAGTAGGAGGAAATATGAACAAATCAAAACTATCAGTACGCCAGATGTGCGTTTTGGCTTTATTTTTAGCCATCGAAATCATCATGTATTTAACACCAATTGGATACTTACGTATCAACGCATTAAGTGTTACATTAATGCACGTGCCTGTAATTATCTTGGCTAGTACAATGGGACCTACAGCCGGTGCTTTCTTAGGATTCGTATTTGGTTGTACTTCTGTAATTGGAGCTACAATGACACCTGGAATCACAAGCTTTGTCTTCTCTCCATTTATCACAGTTGGTGGAATTTCTGGTAACTTCTTTAGTTTAGTTATAGCTTTAGTACCACGTATTTTGTTGGGTGTGATTGCTGGTTATGTATTTAAATTTGCGAAAAAATACGCAAAGAATACTCCAGTCGCTGCAGGTATTGCAGCAGCTGTAGCGACAGTATGCCACACAATCATGGTATTAGGGATGATCGTTATCTTATTCGGTCCTCAATACTCACAAGCTTTAGGCATTAGCCAAGCTGCATTGAACGGTGTTATGGCTGGTGTCATAGGAACAAATATGATTCCTGAAGTCATCGTAGCTGTTGTTTCAAACATGGCTTTAGCGACTGCATTAAGTTCAAGATACGTTGGAATTGCTCAACAAGCATAGTCAATGAATAGTGTAACTTTGGTTGCACTATTTTTTTTATTTGGATTATAATAATTTGGGTGATAAAAATGGATTTAAATTGGAAATTAAATAAAACCGAACATATTGTACAAGATGAATGGATCGACTTTCGTAAAGAGTCATTTATTCTTCCAGACGGAAAGGAATTCTCCCCTTTCTATAACTATTCAAGAAGAAACTTTGTCGTGATTATCGCAAGAACAAAAGAGGGTAAGTATATAACAGTTCGTCAATTCAGACATGGTCTAAAAAAAATAACAACTGAATTTTGTGCGGGTGGCATTGAAGGAAACGAACATGAAAGTGCCTTATTAGCAGCTAAGCGTGAACTACAAGAAGAAACAGGCTACGTTTCAGATCACTGGAAACATATATATACCATTCCCAGCAATCCTACCATAGCGGATAATTATGCGTATTTATATTATGCCGATGATTGTGAAAAAGTATCGAATCAGCATCTAGATTCGACAGAATTTTTAGAAGTCAAAGAATATACAGAAGATGAAATCAATGATTTAATTAAAAACAACGAATTTGTTCAACCAATTCATCTAATGGGTTGGCTAATGGTGAAAAAAGGCTTATTATAGGGATATAAAGGAGACTTATAAACATGGAAAAATTAACTAAAAAGGACATCATTTCAAACATTGCCCAAGATTCTCATTTAACTAAAAAAGACATTACTGAAGTTGTTGACTTGGCACTTACACAAATCTTTGAAGGTTTAAGTGAAGGAAAAACGGTAGATCTTGCAGGATTTGGAAAATTTGAAATCACTGAAAGAAAAGCCAGAGAAGGAATTAATCCTCTAACGAAAGAAAAGATTCAAATTGAAGCTAGCAAATCTGTTAAGTTCAAAATTGCCAGAGCTCTAAAAGAAGCAGTTAATAAATAATATCAAAACAAAAAGTATCCCTAGAGATGCTTTTTAATTACCTTCTTCGATCATTACAACTCGTTGTATAATAATCCTTTTTATTTTGATACATTCTTTCATCGGCTAATTTACTTATTTCTTGAACCGAATCAAAATCTTGTTCTGAAGACTTGACGACACCATACGATACAGATATTGAATTGGAGTACTTACCATGCCAATCATGAATAGTCACATCAAATACTTGTAATATAGAATCGATATTCGATACAGATTCTTGAATCAATACGACAAATTCATCTCCACCAATACGATATATTTTTCCATAAGAGGCAAACGCAAACTTCATGCAGTTACTAGCCGCACAAATCAGTTCATCTCCTGCACTATGTCCAAGTGAATCATTGGCTTGTTTTAAACCATTTAAGTCTAAAGATATATAAGCCCATTCCGTATTTAAATCTAACTTTTCCATATCCGTATCATACGCACGTCAATTGAAACATTTCGTCAGTCCATACGTATTCGAAGTATACATATATTTTTCTTTTTCATACTTCTCTTTTAATGCTCTAGAAAGCATAAGAACAAGTAAGCATGAAGCTGAAGTTAGATAAATACCGATAATCAATATCGCAACAATATTACTTGAAGAATTTACAGATTCTTCCATAGTTACGACAACCAAATAATTGCCATGTTTTCGAGATATACATTTACATTTTTTGTGATCCAATACGATTCTTTGCATCTTAGATGATGCATTTACATTCGTTAATGTATTTCCAATCTTTGTAAGATTTGTAGCACCCTCAATTTTTTTCGTCTTTGAATTTACAACATAAATTTCCATTCCATTATACACAGGCATATCAGCTACAACATTTGAAATTTAGTTTTGTTTCAACTCCTTTAAAAGACGCTTTGGCGTAATACCCACTTGAACCATATGCGTTTTCGACTCATTCCAAGTAATCGCATACATCATCTCTTTAGCTTCAGCCGTATTTGGCGTGACATCCTGGCATAATGTTAAATCTTTATTATTTAACATCTGTTTAAAGAAAGCCATTTGTTCACCTGAATCAAAGCTATATCCAAAATACTTAGGTATCGAACCCGAATAGATCGTTCCCGTATCATCAATAAAATGAATTTCATCCACGGACATTAAAGATGCGATTTTTTGATGTTTATCAATATCATATTCAACTTCCGGCTTGGCATCCACAATATAAGATATGGCTTTAGCACGTACTATATAATCATCTTTTAATTATTTCACAAATCGCTCTTCATTCGACTCATTTTTATCAAGATCCGCAATCACACGATCCAATAATACATAGGATGTGGTTTGCGCATTCTTTTCATTTACATATCTTAATATACATGCTTCAAGAATCAATACGAGGGCAACAATGGTGATTGAAAGCACTAATATTTTTCTTTTTCTCGCAATTACTATTTTAGGTTATATTTTTTCAAAAATAAAAGTGGCATTTTTTATGCCACGATTTTTTGAATCGTTTTCTTCAATTCTTCAGCTGCTTTTTTTGTATCCTCTTGATCCATAATAGCCGATACAACACAAACACCTTGAATAGGACTCTTTTCTAAAACAGAAAGATTGTCTTTATTTAATCCTCCAATCGCACAGACCGGAATCTTGACAGCCGAACAAATGTCATTCAATGTTTCCACACTCGTAATCGTCGTCTTCACATGCGTCTTTGTCGGATAAATGGCACCACAACCCAAATAGTCAGCACCATCAGCCTCTGCTTTTTTTGCAACTTCAACAGTCTTTGCGGTAGCCCCAATAATACAATCTTTTCCCATTATTTTACGAGCTACAGAAATTGGCATATCTTCATTTCCTAAATGAACACCACATCCTACAGCCATTGCGACATCGATTCGATCATCAATAATTAATGGAATATGATAAAAATCAGTAATCTCTTTTACTTTTAAAGCGAGTTCATAGTACTCCAAAGTCGACTTATTTTTTTCACGAAGCTGTATAATGGTTGCTCCACCTAGACATGCCCCTTTAACTTTATTTAAAAAAGTTTCTTCATCATAACCATCTGAATTGGTAATAAAATATAATGTATAATCTACTTTTTTCATCCTAACACCTCAATTTTAAACAAAGATTCATCAAAACTGGTAAGTTTATAGATCTCATCCATAAAATGCATATGAAAAGTTCCAGGTCCTTCACTTTTCGTCTTTTCTGCAGCAACTTCATAATAACAAGTTGCCTTAATACAAGCCAATAATGGAGAATAACTAGCTAAAAATGTAGCGATTGCCACATTTAACATACATCCAGTGCCTGTGATTCTTGAAAGCATTTCACAACCATTTGAAATTAAATTCACGTCTTTACCATCTGTAATGACATCAATCTTGCCGCTACAAACAACTACACAACCAAGATGTAAAGCCATGTCCTTTAGCCATTTTGCACTTTCATAGATATTCTCTTCATCGAGAACATCCGCATCTACACCGTGCGCATGACTTGTCATCCCATAAAAAGCTTTACATTCACTGATGTTCCCTTTAATGACGGTTGGACAATATAAAGAAACAAGTTCTTTGGCATAATTTAATCGAAGTGTTGAACAAGCCACTCCAACCAAATCTAAAATGAATGGTATTCCGTTTTCTTTGGCACATTTTGCACTAATCATCATAGATTTAGCTCTAACATCATCAAAGTTACCTAAATTTAATGCCAAAGCCGCTGAATGGCAAGTGATATCATCAACTTCATCGGGGTGACAAGCCATAATTGGCTTCGCTCCTAAAGCTAATATAAGATTTGCACAATCATTAATTGAAATCGGATTTGTGATACAGTGAATCAAATTATTCGTTTGTTTCAACAAATTTTTGCACTCCTAACTTTCTTTGAATATTTTCTAGGATTCCACTACGAGACATCGACTTCAATAAAACATACGCAATACTTCCACCGATGATTGTACCCATTAAAAAGCTAGGTACATAGAACATCCATGTAAGTCCAGTTCTTCCCCATAAATATGTCATCACTGGATATGAAAGAACAGAACCAATTAAACCTGTACCAATGACTTCACCAAGTACGGCAGCCCAGATTTTTCCTTTACTAACACGATATAAAATACCAGATAATGTAGCTCCAAAAATAGCACCAGTTAAAGCCAATGGTGGAATTCCCATAACTGTCATACGAATTAAACCAATAGCTAAAGCACAAAGAAATGAATACCAAGGCCCCATAAATACAGCCATTGTGATATTAATCAAGTGTGCCATAGGACACATTCCTTCTACACGTAAGATTGGAGAAATGACTACTCCAACAGCTACCATCATTGAAAAAAAGACTAAGCTTAATAAGTAATTGTGTTTATTCATAATACTACCTCCTACAGATACAGATGGCCTAGAAAACACGCAAAAAACCATCTGTGGTTTCGGTATTAGACAAACAGTCCTCTCTCATCCTGTCAATTCAGGCTCCCTCGCTTGTTTTCTATACTCTAGGCGCTCCCCTACAGTAAGGCAATAAAATAAAAAGACCTGCAACGTAAAAAGACAGGTCAAAAAAACATCTATACTTCCTACGCCGGCATTATCCGTCAGGTTTAATGGGTCGAAGTCGAACTTCCTCTCAGCAATAGCTCCCCAGATTTATCTACTACATTTAGAATTTTAGTACAAAACAATTTAAAGTGCAAGCCAAATATGAGATCAAAAAGGAATTTACGAATGAAACAAGACAAGAATCATTTCTAGTCATTTTAGCAATCTATTTTTTGATCTTTTTAACTATGGCAATGTCTCCATATGTGATTGTGAGTGGTTACGATAATTCTTTATCCCACATTCTTTTCTTTGAAAACTTAATTACTACAAATCTTATTGTTCCATTTGCACTAAACACAATTTACTTGGTATATTTATTATTTAAAACCATCATGTCTCAAGATAATTAGTGCCTATTTTAGCTTTTCAACAAGTTTTAAAAACTTCTTCTCATTCATTACATCATTCGTTATATAATCACCATTATAGAATAAGGCATAGGTAGTGATAGGAGTTGGCGCATTCTGCGCCTTTTCTTTTGTATCTATATGAATCGCTTTAAATTCTATATTTTGTTCTTTTGAAACATTCTCTATAATCGGAACATACTTCGCATTAAAAGGACATTGGCTTGTATAATATAAGACAAAACCTAGTTCGTCTATATGACAATCTTTCGCACAAGATTTAAATTTAGGTGAAACCGAATCCTTAAAACTTAAATACCATAATTGAATACCATTATTCGCTTCATCACACACTTTAAAACCTTTATACGCAAGAAATTTAGGATCGGCAAGATACGATGTTTTCTTTTTGGTAGATAGAATACAAATTCCATCCATACCCTTCTTCTTACTATCCTCAATACACATATTTAATAATTCACTCGAATACCCATGACCCTTTAAAGATCCAGATACCCATAGACAATCAATGTGCATATAATTTTCTGCATCGATTGGAATCCACGCATTCTTTGCCGGAATATATTCAATAAAACATTTCCCTCTTACAGATGATTTAATAAAGACAAGTCCATCCTCAAAACGATCAGACAACCAATCTTTCTTTGATCTTACTTGGACATCTGAATTACTACTAATGGCACAACAAATGTGTTCTTGTTCAATATTTTCTTTTGTCACATATACATAATCCATACATTAACCTCTCCTACGTGTTTTATTTTTCGAATTTAATAGCAGCCTATGAAGTAAAGAAAATATTCTGGACTGTCTTTTTTCATCCGTTATATGTAATGAGGAAATATCTTCAATTTCCTCTAATTTCATGGTGTTTTTGTTTTTAGTACCACTGAGATTCATTCTTGCTTTTACTTAACTCTCGCCGCTAAGATTAAGGTACCATTCAAATGTATTGTCGTCAATAGGAACTACAGAAGTAACAAAATCATGAAATTTTCAGATATGGCAGAAGAACTTCGTCTTCAACTTGAAAATCCAAACAGCGATTTAGAATCTTTTCAGGATCGTTTTGAAAAGTTGGTCACAGCTGAATGGTAAAATAAGTCCAGTTGATACGGCGACGAAGGCAATTGAATCCGTTGTATAAGTCCACACCTATACTGTAGATATAAACGATCATCCTCCCGTTGTAAGATAAAAACAGGTAAGTAAGTATACTTATCTAGTCTTGCAATTAGGAGGCTTTTTTTATGTGGGATGTTAAAAGAGTTTTGGAAATGAGATCACAAAACTATACTCAACGACAGATTTCTGTATCTCTTAAAATTTCAAGGGATACAATAAGAAAAATTTTTAATGTAGCTGATGACAAGAAAGTGTGTTGGTCATCTGTTAAAGATCTCAGTGAATCAGATGTCCAAAATTTATTATTTGAACAGGAGACGAAAATCAATTTATCCATTAAGCAACCTGATTTTGATTACATCCATAAGGAACTGTTAAAGCCAGGAACCACAATCAAACTGCTATGGGAAGAATATGTTGATGATTGTCGGTCAATCAAGAGTCCTTTTTACTAATATAGCCTCTTTTACGAACACTATCGTGATTACGTTAAAAAGCATAATCTTACGATGCATATCAATCATAAACCGGGTGATAAAATGATGGTTGATTGGAATGGCACCCATATGTATGTATATGATCGTTACACAGGAGAAGCAATCCCTGCATATTTATTCGAGGCAACATTACCATTTAGTATGTACAGTTATGTTCAAGCATGTCCAAGCATGAAAATCAATGATTGGGTCGATTGCCATATCCAGGCTTACCGTTATTTTGGCGGAGTTACAAGGCTTCTGATTCCAGACAATCTAAAAGTAGGAATTATCCAAAACAAGAAATATGAGGATCCAATATTAAACAAATCATATCAGGAAATGGCAGACTATTATGATACAACTATTATTCTAACAAGAGTGCGTAAGCATCACACGGTTAATTTAATTTTACCGTGTTTTTTAGTGGACTTGTATTACGTATTAAGATTTAAAAAAGATGGACTTCTTTAACGGATTATGTGGACTTCTGTAGCATATTGCATGGACTTCAGATAGCGGAATACTCAGTAAAATCAATAAAACATTATTTAATGATGTGTCTGTAGAAGAAATGAAAAGCTTGAAGCAGACGATGAGTAAATTACAGAAGTGTGTTGAAAAAGAAGAATAGTTATATAGCATATAACCATTAAACTTGCTACAATAGAAGTAACAAGGGAGGTGTTCTTATGGACAACACAGTTTTGTATGATCTTTCTTATGGTATGTATGCCGTGGGTGTAAAAGACGGCATGCGCGAATGCGGATGTATTGTGAATACTGTATTTCAGGTTTCTACGATAGGACCGCTAATTGCCTTGAGCATGAACAAGGATAATTATACTTGTTCTTTGATTGAAAAAAATAAGTATTTTTCTTTATCAATCTTGCCTGAAACAATAGATTCACAAGTGATTACGGATTTAGGTTTTCAAACAGGAAAAGATAAAGATAAGTGGGCGAAGTTGAATCATCATTTGTTTAGAGAATTGCCTGTTGTAGATGATGCGTTAGGATACATGATGTGTGAAGTACAAAGTCAGATGGATGCAGGAACACACTTTGTATTCTTGGCAAAAGTCGTTGATGCCAAGAAAGGTGATTCTGGTAAACCAATGACCTATGCATATTATCATAATGTATTAAAACAAAGCGCACCGGCAAAAGCACCTACATACAGAAAAGAAGAAAAGTGGGTATGCAGTGTTTGTGGATATGTATATGATGGTGATGATTTTGAAAGTGAACCAGATGATTATGTATGTCCAGTTTGTGGAGCTAAAAAAGACATGTTTAAATTGCAGTAAAAAAGGTGGACCTATTAACGGTTCACCTTTGGCTTTAATTGAATACATGTTTTCATTACTAAATATAAAATAACGACTTGGAATGGTAATGAAATTAAGTTTTTGATTAATTTAGGACTCGCAATAACTAAGAATGGAGTTCCCCACAACATAGATGTAAATAGTGTGTTTAGAAATAAACTGACAACTACATCATATGTTATTCGACATAAGATGACGCGAACCCAAGTGATTCTTTCACAGTTATAGAAGTAAGCTGAAAAAATACATGCGCTTGCCATAGTTGAAATCATAAAGATCGGATAATATGCACCCACAGGTTTAACCATGTAATTGACTAAATCTAATAATGGTGCAAGCACTAAGTTTGGAATGGGTCCATAAAGTAAGCAGCTAGCAGCTGTCGCAATGGATGCAAAGCCTATTTTTAACTGGTTTGTGATTTGGATGGATCCAAACAAGTTAAGAATAACATTTAGGGCAAAAAATAATGCCACACCTACGATAACACGCACGTTTTTTAATGAGCGTGCATTTTCTTTTAACATTACAAAGTATTGATTCATATATAAAAAGACCTCCTTTTTTCCATATTGCGATACAAAAAAAGAAAGTCTTTAATTTTTTCGATCACAACAGCGGGATGCAAAATATGTACCGCAAGAATAACTTTTCGTTCCTTAACCAACTCCCCGTGTTAAAGACACTTAACGCACATATTTTTACTCTGTATGTAATTGAATTATATGTATTAAAAAGAGATCTGTCAACAGATCTCTTTAATTGTTATTCAATTGTAGCTTTGTCTAACGCTTTAACGAAGTCATACAATGCAGCTGTATCTAAGTTTTTGATCTTTTTGTTGTATAGATCATAGTAACTTAAACCATTGATTGCTACATATGGACATAAAGCAGAAACTTTTTCATAAGCTTCCTTATAAGCAGCAGTACTTGCAGCTTGATCAGTTGTGTGTAATGCAGTATCTAACAATGCATCTAAATCAGGATCTGATAAACGAGCTGTGTTATCTGTTTGACCAGTTTGGCATAATAAGTTGATACCAGTGTCATCACCTGAACCAAATTGCCATCCCATGTAAGATACTTCCCAATCATTAACTGTATCATCACCTTGAACTGTTGCAACCATTGTGTTGAATTCACTTAAGTTTGTCTTGAAATCAACGCCAAGTTCATCGCCCCAAGCTTTTTCTAGCATTGGAAGTATTGTATCTAATTGATCTTTCCCTTTTGTAGAAACCATACGAACAGTTAATTTTTGTCCATCTTTTTCACGTTTTCCATCACTTCCTACAGTCCAACCAGCATCGTCTAAGATTTGTTTAGCTTTTTCGATGTCATAATCATAGTAAGTCATGTTGTCATCTTTTTCTTTACCAGTAATGATATCACCTAATTGTGATGAAATTGGGTTAGCCATTAATACTGGAACGAAACCAGGTTGAGTTTTCTTAACATCTTTACTTCCTTTAGAGAATGAGTAGTAGCTATCAACAAATGATTGACGGTCAATCGCATAAGTTAATGCTTGACGTACAGCAGGATCTGCAGTGGCTCCAGCTTCACAGTTGTAAATAAAGTATTGCATTGAGCTTGATGCGTAGTTGTTGTAAGTTAAGTTCTTATCTAAACTTGCAGTACCAACTTTATCAGCGTTATCAGCTTGTGGTAATAAATCAACAGTTCCTTTTTGAAGTTCTTGAAGTTCTGTTGAAGTATCACAAATCTTCATTACAACATTATCAATTTGGTATTCTCCATCTTCAGCTTTAAATTTATCATTCTTAACAAATGTGGCAGCTGAATCTTTTTGGAAGTTTTTCAATACATATGGTCCAGTACCAATTGGTTTACTAGCCTTGTCTTCAAACATCTTTGTATCACCTTTTTTGTATTTTTTGAATTGTGAATTAGAGATGATTGGGAATGTACCAACTTGGCTTATCGCGTCGATTCTTGGTGTTGCCAAGTGGAAGGCAACTGTGTAATCGTCGATTTTTTCAACACCACTTAGAGTTTCGGCATCTCCTTCGTGATATTCTTTATAACCTTCTAAGTAATCAACATACGTTGAGAAACGACCAGTATAGCTTGGGTCAGCCATAGCTGTAAATGTCAATACAACATCATCTGCATCCAATTTAGATCCATCAGAGAATTTCACTCCTTTTTTCAATTTGAATGTTAATGTTGATCCATCCTCACTAATAGTTGGTTGTTCAGTAGCAAGTTCTGGTTGTAATTGATTATCACGATCATAGCTCAACATACTTTGATAAACCATTTCAATAACGTAATCATCATATACAGTTTGATAATACAATGGAGAGAAAATTCCATTAAAACCTGTGTTTAAGCCAACTGTCAACGTTTTACCATTTGCACCAGATGATCCACCAGCACAACCAGTCATCATTGCAGCTGCCATACATACGGCACCGGACTTCTTTAAATAGTGACTTGTTTTCATAATTTGCACCTATCCCTTCTTGTGATGTCACTAGTGTAAAACTTTACAATGAAAAATGCAAGTAAAATTTACATTAATTTACATTTGTGTGTAAAATAATTACAATTTATACATAATGTATGCAAAATATGAACAATATGCTATTTAATGTATACAGATTTTGTAGATAAACTATGAGAAAAAGTTCACATTGTTTTTGTGGTAAATAAAGCATTTTTGGACTATACTTTGATAGAAAAGAGGTAGTTAAAGTTATGATTATTGATGAATTAGAAAAAAAGGTCCAAGGAAAGGGAGTACGAATCGTATTTACCGAAGGTTGGGATCCACGTGTACAAAAGGCAGCTATTGATTTGAAAAATAATGATGTTGTACGCCCAGTATTATTAGGAACTCCAGAAGAAATTGCAGGCTGTGCACAAAAGAATAGTTTAAATGTTGAAGGAATCGAACAAATCGATCCAAATAACTTTGATCACATGGATGAAATGGTCCACAAAATGGTCGAATTACGTCGTGGTAAAATGGACGAAGAAAAAGTTCGTAAAGCATTGAAGAGTACAAACTATTTTGGAACTATGTTAGTTCAAATGGGATATGCCGATGGTTTATTAGGTGGTGCTACATACTCTACTGCAGATACTGTACGTCCAGCATTACAATTGATTAAAACAGCTCCAGGAAACCAATTAGTTTCTTCTTGCTTCATTTTAATTAAAGAAGAATCTCAATTGATCATGGGTGACTGCTCAATCAACATTAACCCTAATACAGATGATTTAGTAGAAATCACTATGCAAACAGCTAACTCAGCTCGTCAATTTGGTGTAGAACCAAAAGTTGCATTATTATCATACTCAACAATGGGTAGTGCAAAAGGTGAATGCGTTGCTAAGATGACTGAAGCAAGTGATCGTTTGCGTCGTATTGCTGATTTTGATATTGATGGAGAAATGCAATTTGACTGTGCAGTAAGTGAAGAAGTTGCTCGTTTAAAAGCTCCTAATTCAAAAGTTGCTGGACATGCAAATACTTTTATTTTCCCTAACTTGTCAAGTGGAAATATTGGATACAAAATTGCTGCTCGTTTAGGTGGATATGAAGCAGTTGGACCAATCTTACAAGGATTGAACGCGCCAATCAATGACTTATCTCGTGGATGTACTTCAGATGAAATCTACAAGATGGCTATTGTAACTGCTGCTCAAAAAGATATGGATATCTAATTTAAATAATTATATTTTTCGATAAAAGAATCTCAATTGAGGTTCTTTTTTTCGTGCTATGAAAAAAAGAGATGATTTCTCATCTCTTAAACTACGATATTAAAAACATGTACTGCAATATTGAAATAAACTAGAATAGAGCAAGTATCTACAATTGTTGTGATTAATGGACTGGCCATAATAGCTGGATCTACACCAATCTTATTTGCAAATAATGGAAGAATACAACCAATTAATTTTGCAACAATAACAACAATCATTAATGAAAGGGCAATGACAATTGCGATATTAAAGTTTTGGTATTGAATGAAAATACGTAAACCATTAGCTGCAGCCAAAATAAATCCAACAACAAGTGAAATTCTAAATTCTTTAAACATCACTTTAAAAATTTTTTTAAAACGAATTTCATTTAAAGCAATCCCTCTAATAATTAAAGTAGAACTTTGAGAGCCACAATTTCCTCCCGTATCCATTAACATAGGAATAAATGAGACTAATAAAGGAACTGCTTGAAAAGCATTTTCATATCTTGTAATAATACTTCCTGTAAGCGTTGCAGAAAACATCAATACAAGTAACCAAATAATACGATGTTTAGCATGTTCAAAAACAGATGTTTCAAAATAACTTTTATCATGTGGTTCTACAGCAGCCATTTTAGAAATATCTTCACTTGTTTCATCGACCATAACATCCATGACATCATCAACTGTTACAATTCCTACA